>ONZU01000322.1_pt1 | contig 50423 bp, 68 predicted proteins | sample 1671161 | NCBI WGS metagenome assembly ONZU01 (sample SAMN06348128, study PRJEB24527) | human gut metagenome | biome: human gut; feature: ankylosing spondylitis patient; material: feces | host: Homo sapiens | place: China | collected 2015-10
TATTATATATATAAATTACACAACCGTTTAAAATAAACTCTCTAACACTGCATACATTTCAGCTAACTGTGCTTTTAATTCTGGGGAAGCTTCAATATCTTCTTTATATTTAGCTATCTCTTTTATACTATTCCCGGCAGTACTCATATATGCATTAAGCGTATTAAGCCTGCGGACTCTTTTTGCTTCATCTGAATTTGCATCATAAGTAAAAGCTTTTTCACTTTTGTTTTTCAGTTCCAGTATCTTATTCTGCAAATCTATTTTGTCAGCTGCAGCTTTGCTTAATGACTTCTCAAGTGCGCTAATGCGGCTTTCAAATGACTGTTTGTTTATTTCGTCTCTATCTGACTGACCTGTTATATTTTTTAATTCTTCAACCTGTTTCTGCAGACTTGAAATAAGATTATCTTTTCGTTTCAAGGCTTCTAAATTTTCATTCTGTATTTTCTTTAAATCTTCCACCTCTTTATTCTGCAATTCCGCTTGCTTCTTTATTTCTTTGTATTCTTCTGGCTCTACACTACCATTTTCCTTAATCAGTTTTACTATAACTTTCTGTGCATCTTCTGAAAGGGTAGCATAGTTATCCGCTTCATCAAGTGTTATACCTTTAGCATTTAATATCTCACTCAATTCCGGAATAAGTTTATCTGTGTTAATGTATTTCATTGCCTGCCGGGAAGATATACTTAACTGTTTCGCAATCTCAGTTACGATATTTTTGATCTCCCCATTGGCTTTTTTGGCAGAATACAATTCTTTTAAACGCGTTACCTCCCATCTTTTTGTTGCTATAGATGTTTCTCTTACGTCATGATTGGCAGATATCAACATTATTTCTTCGTCTATATCATCAATATTTGCCTTTTCAATTTTACATGGAATCCCTGCAGGAAACAGTTTATTATAATCATCATCAGACATATCACAAATTGCATGATATCTACGTTCTCCTGATATAATACGATATCCACTTTTTTCAGCATCATAAATTACGGATAAATTATGTCTCAGACCATTTACTAATATACTTTGTTTTAGTAATTCAATATCTCCCTGCGTATATTTAACGTTTTTTGCATTTGGATGTATATCCTGTTTTTGGATAAACTTAAAATTATATGTATTTTCAGCAGACAGTTGCTTTATTTTTTCAGCTGGTTTTTCAATTACAGAATTACCTTTTGCATTCATTCCAATACCCATATTTAATTTCTTAGCCATAAAACTACTCCAATCTTTTTAATCAATTCTTTTTGTTTATGAATTTATTTAAAGTATTCATATGTTTTTTATCAATCAGCCCTAAATAATCTGCGAGATTTATATAATCTTCAACAGCATTACATTTCTTATCAAAATCCAGTAACCCTAAATACATTGTATTTGCCTGTGCCAGTGGTTCGTTTTTACGTATGTAAATAGGAATAAATTTATCTCCAAAATTTTCCCTGTAACTGTCAGATAACTGTTTAAATCTTACTGTCCTTGTATCTATACGTGTCATGAATATTCCGCCAAATTCAATATTTAATGAATAATCTTTATTAATTTCTTCAATGTCTGTAATTAAATCCATAATACCTTCGTATGAAAAATTATCAGATTCAACAGGGATAATAACCTTATCTGCTATAAAATAACCTAACGTAGTCAGATATGACTGAAATGGAGAATTATCAATAATGATATAATCATAATCGTCTTTAATAAAGTCAATATTTTTTTTAAATATCATGCCGGCAGATGTCTGTTTTTCGACTTCGTAAATTTTATAAATAATCTTAAAGAATTGCTTATCAGCCGGAAGCAGGTTAATGTTTTCGTTTGAAGTAGAAATTATAAATTCTTCAACGGTTTCCTTTCTAAACTGCTTCTCACAGAACAAATGTTCGTAATTTAATTCCAGTGATGCATATTCAGGATTAATGATGCGTGTTGTATTCATTTGAGGGTCAAGGTCAATTACCAGGACCTTATAACCTGCAGCAGCCAGAATCTGTGCAAATGTTGTGATTGTTGTTGATTTACCAACTCCGCCTTTTGTGTTGTTTACTGATATAACCATGGATATATCCTCCTTTAAATATTATATTTGTTTAGACTTTTATTCTGACTACTCTACACAATTATATATAAACAGCAGTTAAATGCATTTCTTTAATTTGAAGTGACTTCATAAAAATCCATAACAATAATAAGGTATTAATTTATAATGATTTTATCATAATTAACCATATTACACAATAGAGAACGTGTGTTTACTTATAATTGCTTGCAATGATAATATACATAAAAACATGAAGCGACTTCGATGAATATTACGTGCAATATATAATTAAATCAAAAACACAAAGTAAACAGCATGAAGTGACTTCAATATCTATAAACAACAAAATATAAAAATGAAATTATGACAAAATTTATAAAATTAATGAAGCCACTTCATACAAAAGTAAAATTACAGCAAATGAGAATATTTATAAATAAAAATAAGCAAATGAAAATATTCACATAAAATCTGCGAAAATCAAAATCAGAAATTTAAAAAAATATTTACTAAAAATTATAATATAAATTCATATAAAACTGGCAAAACCTAAATTGTTTATAAAAATATATTATGAAGAATGCGAAATATTTTACTGCTAAGTTTATAACGCTTATTATTGTATACAATATACTGTATACAATAATTTGTATTTATTTTGTAATTTTTCTTTCATATCCTTTGTATCAAAAAAAAAATAAAGGAGATAAAATCATGAAAGACACAAAATTAATTCCCCCAAATCATGAATATCTGGAATTGTCTTATGTACATGAAACAGCTACAGGCAAAGGCTTAAATAGCCATATTATTATGCAGATAAACAAGAATAATCCTAATGTGATGGAAGTAACAGAAGGTCGAACTGGTATTCGCGTAGGCAGAAACAGACCATATACATATAGGTTACCTGCTAATAAATGGAACACATTTTATACTTCAAAAATCCAAAAAGGATATATCGTGACAAAAAGTGAAAAAATGGAGAAAAAGCAGATTACATCTTCCGGCATATCAGTTGATGGAAAATCATACAGGCTGACAAAAGAACCGGATGTAGATGAAGTAATCAGTATTTTGCTTAATTCTGTAAACAAAGTCATTTCAGAAAATTATCAAACGTCAGTTGAGGATATATCTGATGAAATGCTTGAATTAGGTAAAAAGTGCTTAAAAAGTATCTCAGATAATAAGCAGATGTCTGTTGCAGAATTTAACAATAAGTTAAAACTGCTATATGCAGCTATCCCAAGGCGCATTGACATATTATATAAATGCCTCGCAAAAACAACAGCAGACTTTAATGGAATTGCAGACAGAGAATGGGAATTATACGATGTTATAAAATCCCAGGTCAGAGGCAGTCAGATAATCTGTAAAATGAAAACAATTCCTGAAAGTTTTGGGCTTACATGGAGAACTGTAGATGCAAATGAGGAAAAATATATTAAAAGCTTAATGGGGAGTAGTGCAAAGCTTTACAAGCGTGCATTTAAAATCACAAATTGTAAAACAGAAAGTGAATTTAACGATTTCTGTAAAAAAGAAAGTTTAAGTAATAATAGTGGAATACAACATTTATTTCATGGCTCACGAACCCAGAATTTCTTTAGCATCATAACCAATGGACTTGCAATTAATCCATCAGGAGTAATAACCAATGGCAAAATGTTTGGATATGGCACCTATTTTGCAAACAAAGCAAAAAAATCGTTAGGATATGCTTCAATAAAAGGGTCCTGCTGGGCTAATGGGAGTGATAACACTGGCTTTTTAGGGATTTACAAAGTCGCTACAGGAAAACCGTATGACGTGTTTAACGCGCAGTCTGATTTGACTTACGATTTATTACAGAAAAGATGTCCGGGAGCGCATTCGGTATGGGCGCACGCAGGAAAATCATTGCTAAATGATGAAATAATTGTTTACAAAAATGAACAAAGCACAATTGAATATTTTGTACAGGTTGAATTAACAGAAAGGAATTAATATTATGAATAAAAAGAAAAATATTTTTGAACTTACAAGAACTAATAATTATCCAATTGAAGAAAAGAAACGCATAAAAGTAGCTGAACTGCCGCCGGAAGGATACGGCAGTGCTAAATATGGATTCACAAACAAAACAAAATAATACGTAAGAGAGCTGGTGTTAATCAGTTCTCTTATTTTTTTTGTTATCCGGTAATTTTCTTGTATATATCCATTATGAAAAATAAAAAGAAAAGGAGACTTAAAACTATGGCAAAATTTAACGAAAAAAAAACGGATTTTGATGTTCTAACGGCAGAAAACGTAAGACATACAGGCAATATACTGTACCTGTTATTATCTGACAATGCAGCAGAAAAGCTGAATAACGATTTAAAAGAAATAAACAAGGATAAAACTGTAGATTCCCCCGACTGGCAGGATTTTGCAGGATACTGTCTTGATAACGCAGAAATTATGTATCTGCCGGATAAAGACAAACCGGAATTTTTCGGTCAGCTCATTGATACTATCGAAGACTGGTTGGAAAGTAAAGGAATTACTCCTGCAGACATTAAAAATCCTGAAAGGGATGATGATGAAACATCTGCTATTATTTACGGAGAAGATTATGATTTCCTTGCTGATAAATTCAGTCAGATACTGGGTATTTCCAGGTATTAGAAAGGAAGTATGCGTATGTATAAATACAAAACGTCAAGACAAAATAATGATTTAATAACTACACATGATAAATTTGTATGTTTTTGGGATAATGATGGAACTGAATATGTCTTAACAAAAGATATCATCCCGAATGCAGCTGAATTTAACCTGTATGATCCAGAAATAGTTGACAGACATACCAAGCTTTACCAGTTACCAGAAGATATTGCTGAAATTCTGTGTAATGAAATTAATAACACTTATATGAAAATAGGTAGTAGTTACCGCACAGATATTAATTATATCAAGTCATTTTACCGACTTTTCTCATTGGAAGATTTACATAAAATGATGCCACTTATATCAAAAAAATGGCATTTTGTATCTGACAAAGAGAAGACCCCTCTTGAGAAATTATTTGAGGAAAATGTTTACGATAGAATGAATTTAGATTAAAAAATAAAAGGAGAACAAATTATGAATACGATGAATACAACAAAAACAAAAGGACTTAAAAGATGTCCGTTTTGCAGGAAGTGGGACACTCTTACACTCCTGCCAATAAGAGCAAAGCAAGGAAATATTTGCGGTTACAAAGTTCTTTGTGACTTCGCAAAAGACGGATGCGGTGCTTCTGGCGGTATGGGAAAAACAGCAGAAAAGGCTGTTAATACATGGAATACACGATTTAGTTTGGACCACATAAAGCGTGAAGCCATGATGAGAACAAAAAATAACCCACAGCTTAATATTGTTGAAATCAACGAACTGATTGATATTGAACAGGATACATATCAGGAAATTGAAGTTTAAATTGAAGAGTAAAATATTATGGGATTTTATTTAGAAAGAAAGGAAAGCGATATGGAGGAATATATTAAGGAAATTGAAGAAATTGCTATAAGATGTACAGTAAGTCAATCTGATGGATATTCACAGATTATGAGAATTTGTGATGCTATGAGAGAAAAACAGAGAAATTGCTTGGGATATGTTTCTAAAAAAGAAATTAATTCTCCACAATTTGATTAACCAAATTAAGAAAGGAAGCAATAATTTATGGCAAAGAAAATTAAAATTGATAATGATACATATGAATGTCCATCTTGTGGCTACAGATGGTCTGCGGCAATGGGAATGGCTGACTTATCCTTTAACGAAGAAGAACGATGTCCATGCTGTCCTGATTGTGGAGAGCTAATTGAAGATGGAGATAATTATTGATATGTTATCTCCGTATGATTAACCAAATTTTACAGATAAATACGTGTTTCAGTGATTAGAAAGGAAAAAAAATATGACATTTCAAGAAGCGTATAAAAATGGGAACTTAGGTTTAGTTACAAGAAGAGGTTTAACAGAAGATGAATTAAGTTTCATATGGACAAAGGGAATGATGAAATATGACTTTTAAAAACAAAGAAAAGGTAGGAATTACAAAAACATGGAATATATATCCAAATAAAATTCCGCCTGATGTACCGAAAAATGAAGATTTTGGTGTTGAATACGAGGTAAGATACCGATTACCAAACGGAATAATTGAAACAATGGTGACAGAATGGCTTTGGGAAAAGAAATGGAATTGCATTTATCCGGTTATACAGTGGAGAGAATATAATCCAATAATTGTTTTTCCAGGTTAAATTAATCATTGAAACTAAGAATGACAATTAGCGTAAGTGAAAAAACAGAGTAAATTCGCATTTCTTTAGAAGATTGGAGGAATCAAAAATGAAAAAATCAAACATTAGAGTATTCGGAGAAATAAGTATTGCACATGTGGAAAAGAGAGGTTTATTTTCATATGCGGTTGTAAGGGACTTTGATAAAAAGGTACTTGCCAAATCTTTTTCATTTAGAAAATACATAAACGATACTATTCGTACAATGTATACAGGAGAATATTACGCAACAGGTGATTACATATTGGTTGCTGACACTGTAAATGGAAATAAAGAAATTTATAGATGGCATTGAAACTAAGATTTACTTGCAAATATTATAGAAAATTAGAAGCAACATTATAAATCATACAGGGCTGGATATTCCGGTCCTGTATTTTTTTGTGGGATTTTTCTGTCATATAAATTACAAATAAATTAAGATAGAAAGGACTACTAATATTATGAATGCACAAAAAAAATACCCATATGTAATTTACAATGCGTTTAGAAAAAATAAGGAAAAATGCGAAATATTTTTAAACACTGCCAGAGCATATGAAAGTGGTAGGCATATTCTTGAATTATCTCCACTTTATATCAGTAATCTGCAAAGGAATATAAATACAAGGCAGACTGCGCTTGCAAACTTTTTTAAATCAAAAGATGTTTTAGTGCTGCAAATTGATAATCTTAATGCAAAAGCTGTAAAACAATTAAGCAATTATTTGTATAATGCTATCATAAAAGGTATTAATACTAAATTAGAAAAACTTGATTTAGGAGCATACATAAGCACTGAAAAGATTATTAATGCAGGCAATGTAATGAGAAATTATGATGGCATTAAAACTTATGGTGGAAGTACAATAAGGGATTTTATTACACATACAATAACAACGAAAAAACAGCCTAAGTTTAAAAATAATAATATGGAACAGGCAAATATGCTTGTTTCAGAATTTAAAGAAAAATTAAAAGATTACAACGCAATAAAGAGTATTCCATTTTCAATTTTTGGATTCACTATATACATCAGAGTAAATAAAAACAAAGAAATTGTTGTTCCGGATATTGAAGCAAAAGACAATTTACGGAAAATCATAGGCAATGAAGCTTATGAAAAATATGACGTAAAAAATATACCGCTTATCACTGCGACAGGAATGGAAACTGTCCTGATTAAACGGATAAGAAAAACGTTAGATGCAAAATTAAAAGACCTGGCATTAAATTTTAATGACATTATAAGTGAAAAGAATACTACAAAATTAAAACATCATATAAGCATCTGCGCAAAAGCCGAAAATGTATCAGTTATAACAGACAGCGGATTAATTATGAATATAGCAGGATATTTTGAAAACAATCTTAATAAAATCATACAGATGGATGAAAACAGGGACAAAGAATTGAATGAAGAAGATAAAAAAGCATTATTTCAGATTGAGTACACTGCAATGAGAAATAACACAGCCCCTAACAGTCTTTGGCTGTCTGAAATTTTAGCGGCAATCAATGGGAAATATGCAACTTTTGAAAAACTTTTACTATGTATTGAGTATGATTTTGCTCCGGTAATAAATGATATATCTGTTATGGATGCAGATGTTCCATATAAAACGTTAAAAGATTTTTATGAAACTTATGTAAAAAATGGTTTTGATAACAATTATGATGAAGTAATGGAAAAACTGGCAGAATTAATAGCTGCAGGAAGCTGATGATTACAAAAGGCAGGTGGATTTATGCAGGATTACATGGTAATTAATGATAAATATTATTGTTCATTTGAAAAACTGGAGGTATTATCCGAAAGTATTACTACAGAAGAAAACAGCCGTATTACTGATAAAGATAAAGAAAAGCATCCTCTTATGCATTCAATGCCACAAAAATCAAATGATTATGAGCGATAGTAAAAATTTTATGGCAGGTAATATATTTACCTGCCATTTTTTTTTGTGTCTGAAAATGATTTTTGTTTTCTAGTATATTCCTATAGAGAGACAAAGAGAATATTTAGAAAGGGAAAAACTATGGCTGATAAAATTAATTATAAATCCGTTCTTAATGCCAGTCAGTATGAAGCTGCATCAACGATTGATGGCGCAATGTTGATTATTGCAGGAGCAGGAACAGGCAAAACTGCTACACTTATACATCGTGTAGCATATATGATAGAACATGGAATAGAACCGGAAAGCATATTACTGCTTACATTTACAAATAAAGCAGCTGATGAAATGAAAATGCGCGCTGCAAAAATTTTAAAAGAAAAAGATGAAACAGATGACAGATGCAGCCGCATTACAGCGTGTACATATCATTCATTCTGCGCAAAAATGTTAAGACGATATGCAGGATATGTAAATCTGCCATATGATTACAAGATAATTTCAGAAACTGATGTGTGTGGAATTATCAGTATTTTAATGGCTGATAATCCCGAAGAATATAAATTAGAATATATTCCGGAAGCAAAAAACATTGCAGAAATATTTAGTAAAATGACAAATAAACAGATGGAATTAAAAGAGATATTAGCTGAACAATATGAGCCGGAGTTTGCTGAAATTCTGACTGTAGTTCTTGATAAATTGTACAAGGATTATGAAGACTACAAAATTAAGAAAAATATGCTTGATTATGATGATTTACTTCTGACGTTTAACGAATTACTTGATATTGACCAGGTACGTGAACAGATTTCAGAAAATTATATGTATGTATGTGTAGACGAATACCAGGATACAAATAATTTACAGGAACAGATTGTTTTTAAAATGATTGAAACATATGAAAACATTACAGTAGTAGGCGATGATTATCAGAGTATTTATGCATTCAGGGGAAGCGATGTTAATAATTTCATTAATTTCCCTAAAAAATTTGATGAATGTAAAATTGTAAAACTGGAGAAGAATTACAGGTCAACTGTGGAAATTCTAAATGTTGCTAATGAAATGATGCGTGTTAATGCAGATTTTGGATACAGCAAAACCATGGAAAGCAATACCGGTAATGGTGACAAACCGGTAAAAATGTATTTTGATGATGTATATAAGCAGGCGGCAGGCGTTGCAGATGAAATTATCAGATTAGCCATGAAAGAGAATGTAAAATACAGAGATATTGCTGTTTTACAAAAAAATTCAAGATCATCTGCCATACTGGAGTTGAATTTGTTAAGTGCAGGGATACCTTTTAAAAAAATAGGTGGAAAAAAGTTTACAGAAAAAAATTGCATACAGAATGTCATAAACATTTTAAAGGTTATTACAAATCCAATGGATTCAATTGCATGGTTTGATGTATTGCAGCTTATTTATGGAGTCGGTGATATTTACGCAGGAAAAATTATTAAAAATGTAACTGATGTCGATTTTCTTACAAAAAAATTTGAAGAACGTAATCATATGTTTGAAAATGAATTAAAAGAACTGGATAAAACAATCAAAAATATGCGTGCATCAAAAATGGATGCCTGTGCTTTGATAAATGATGTGATTACCTATTATATTCAGTTAAGAAGGATATTTATCAGTAAATCACAAGGTTCAGAAGCAGTAAAAAAAGCATATGAAATGGAACTTAAAAGAGATATTAAGGACTTAAAACATTTAAAACAGATTGTAAGCACAAAGAAAGGATTGACAGTTAAAAAGCTGCTTGAAGACATTATGGCAGGAAGCGACGTGATTGGAAATAAGGAATATATTACTATCTCAACAATTCATTCAGCAAAAGGACTTGAATGGGATAATTGCTTTATTCTTGACTGCACACAGGAAATGTATCCGGATAAATCATGCGATTTTAAAACACCTTTTGAATGCGAAGAAGCTTTAAGGGTACTTTATGTTGCTGTTACAAGAGCAAGAAAAAGATTATATCTGTGTGTTCCGGAATATGATATAAAAGGACGGAAAGTAGCCGAGTGTGTTTATTTATCAAAGTTAAACAAAAATTTATTTAATATAGAAGGCGGTGAAGAGTAATGAAAAATTTTATGGATGATTTTGGGCCAAAAGTTATTGTAATAATTCTTTACGGTATACTTGCAATTGCTTTAATTAATATGATTGCATTAATGAAAATGTGTTGATAATGGCAAAAGAAATAAAAGCTGCGGGACCTTTACAGGCAGTATACGAGAATGAATTATACAGGGAAATTTTTTTTAACAGGAAATCATAAAACAGTAAATATAAAAAAAGGAGCAAAATTTTATGACAAAAGTATACAGAAGTTATTTAGATACAAAAAAAATTAAAAAATTATTAATAGAAAACAAGATTTCACAAAAGGAAATAGCAAGAATTTTAAAAACAGATTACAGTTCACTTAGCCTAGCTATTGCAGGTTCAGTCACTGTATCCAAAAAACATGCAGAAAAGATTGCTGAAATTTTAAATGTTTCTCCGGAAGATATTATAAAACTTAGTGTTGTTCAAAATACAACATATATCCATATAGACGAAAAATTAAAATGGAACAAGGAATACTTTATAAAATCATTACATAATGCGGATATGACAATAACAGAATTATCAAAAAGAGCAGGTATTCGCTCAAATATGATTTACAAGTATAATGATAAGACTTCTTCTCCATCAATTGATACCGCTGCAAAAATTATTGCTGTTCTTAACTGTGATGCAAAACAGCTTTTAGGATTTACAGAACAGGAGTTAAATGAATTGGCTGGTGGAATATGGGAACAATTAAAACAGGCAACACTAGGTAACATAATGAATAATGCATTTGGTAGTTCGATAATTAAACCTGAAACAAATAATGAAAAATATATTGCACCATTTGAGCATGGAAATACAGAACATAAAAAAGAAACAAAGAATACTGATGAAATAATTACTGACCAAAAAAATAAAATGTCATACAAACATTTTACAGGAAATAATGTATTGGAAAATATCAATTGCATTAATGAAAACGTGCTGACAATGGCGAATGAAATGCAAAATTATATAAATAAACTTGAAGAACAGCTTTATGAAATCAAACAGGCGTTATCAGATTCAGAAAAAAGACAGGATAAGATGCAGGCAGTAATTACAAATCTTATCAGCCACATAGAAAATAATCCTATGCAAGCAGACAATGCAGATACGGTGGCATTAGATGAGACGGTAGTACAGTCAAATACACAAACAGATTCATTTGAAAGGTATAAACAAAAAATATATAAACTGGTTACATTTATCTCAAAAAAGAAAAATTTGATTTTCAATCAGATTATGCATGACTGTTATAAGAAATTTTTAAAAGTATATGGCATTGACTGCACGCAGTTAAAAAAAGAAACAAAAGCTGCAGGACCTTTACAGGCAGTATATGAAAATGAATTATACAGAGAAATTTTCTTTAATATGGTGTGCGATATGGCAAATGAATGTAAGTAAAAAAATACCCGGAGTATAAATGCTCCGGATATTTTTTTAACCTCACAAACTTCTTATAATGTATAAAGTGCATTATCACAATAATATATTGTATTTTTTTTTAATACAATGCGTCTATTTTTTTTTGTGTCTGAAAATAAGTCCTAATTTCTTTAATATTACTCTCAGCAGAATAATGATATGAAAATTCGTATTTTTCCTGCTTGTATATTTATATTATAGCAAATTTTAATTTTAATTTCAACAGAAAAGAGGTGATTACTATGGCAGATAATTATAATTGTATGAACCAGCCATTTGTACAAAATTGGAATAAAGATATCAAAAAAGCCATTGCACTGCTTACGGGTGCTGACGAAGATAATAAATTCGAGCATCATTATCAGATTATGGCGTTAGACAGACATTTTAATCCTGATGTATGCAATGAAACAGAAGAAAAAAGAACGATTGTTTATAATTTTAATTCACAGAGTTTCATAACAGACCTGCACAAGACAAATGTAACAGCATCAAAAAAGTACGACAGGTACATCTGCATTAATCCGTTAAAAGGTAAAATTATAACTGATAATGAATATGCAGATTTAAAGGAAGTCGGATTGCCGACAACAGGAAAATTTACAGGAAAGAGAAAACAAAAAGGCGCAAAATCGCTTGCAAGAAATGCTGAAAACATCTTTGGTTTTGGAGCATTTGTGATTGATCTTGATTGGCATAATGATACACCAGACGAAATCAGAGAAGGAGTAAAAAATTTCTTTGATTATTTTGACGATTTATTTTGTAATTTCCCGAAACCAAATTACATTAATTTTACAGGACGTGGATTGCAGTTAGTATACTGTATACATATGTTATCTAAAAAACTTGCATGGCTGTATGAAAAGACTGCAAGAGCATTAGTAAATAATTTTACAAAAATTATTAATGAATACAGGATTGAACTTAATTTCCCGGAAATTGATGAACTGGCATCATTAAATCCTGCAGCATTAATCAGAATGCCAGGAACTGTAAATACTTTAGCTTATCTTGATTCGTATGTAAAAATTCTACATGAAGACAGATATGATACAAATGAGTTGTATAAAATGCTTGTGCCGGAAACACAGAAAAAATCCAGCCCTGTAAAAGTATATTATGCAGTAAGACCGGCTTTTATGAATGCAGTGGATGAGTTAGACAGATACAAAAGCAGATATTTCCATCTTTTAGAAAAAAGAGCAGCTATTGTAAAATTTGCAGCAAAATATGTGGAAAAAGGAAACCGTGACAGATTCCTGCTTGCAGCATATAGTACATTTGTCCCTTTATGCGGTGCAGAAACAGCTAAAGAAGAAGTGTTAAAGCTTAACAAGGACTTTAAAAATCCCCTGTCTGTAAAGGAAGTAGAAAAATGTATATGCAAGAAATGTAAAGGTCGTGATGGGATGTCATGGTTTAAATTTACAAACAATCTATTCTTTGACTATATTGGATTTACAGAGGATATACTGACACAGGATTATGGATTTGCATATAATCGTCCTAAAAAGGTAAGGGTAAGCACCGCAGATGTAAAGAAAAAGGAATATAGAAAAAACCGGATCATACAGGAATATGTACAAAGTGAAAATGTCACATACACAGCAAAATGCGCAGAAGTTTCACGCCCTACAGTGTATAAAATATTAAAAGAAAACAAAGATAAATTAAATCAGCTGATAAAGGCAAAACGGCTTGTACTTGGAAGAAAAGTATATGCATCAAGACACCGCAACCAGAAAAATAAATGTGCTGATATTGCTAAACGATATAACACAACAAAAAATACAGTTATAAGATTGTTCAGTTTTTTTGTAGACGTGAAACATTTTGCATGGAGTGTATTAAAACAGTATCTTCCGGAATGGCTGTATAAAAAAGCCAAAAAACAAGGTTTATGGGTACTTGGTGATGAATCTTCTGTAGTGAATTTTATATGTGAACACTCAGACCTTGACAGAAGATATACAGCCATTGCAATGTTCCCAAATAAACGTGTTGCGCTGTAAAAAAAATAAAAAAAATAAAAATAAGTACAGGATATTTTTGTAGATACAGGAAATATCCTTATTTGTGCTACTATTTTGTCAAATTTTTTTCTTATCTCAAATCATTTTTATTTATTTGATTTTTTTAGTGAAAATTCATGTGTTTTCTTATAAAATTTCCCCGAATATAATCCTTTTTTTAATATCATAAGCATACTGATACGAATATAAATACAAGAATGAATAGCAAATAAAGCGAAGTATACTATCAGTAAAAAAAAATGACTGTAAACTTTTTTGCACCTAATATAATTATGGTTGGTGTTACAGGCGGGGGAGAAGTATTTCTCCTCCGCCTTGCAGTAGTGGTTGTCACTATTTTCCGGGAAGCCACAGAAAAGATGAAGTTTCTTGAAACTTATTGGTGAAGCCTGCCATAAAAAGTATGTGGAACGTTAGCCAATGTGTGAAAAAGAAGAAAATCCCCCCTCCCCGGAAGTGGCGTAGCCTGTTAAGGCGGAGGCAGAAGTAAATGAAGAAACTCTGTGAATTTTTAGCCAAAGAGTATTGCTAGCATAATGGAATTTCAGGACATCTAAATGAAAATAGAGATTTTAGGTGATTTACTGAATATGTGTTTTTTCTTTCATATTCTTTATACCAAAAACAAAAAAAGGAGATCACGATATGAAAAGAAAAATAAAAAATTAAAATTTGCTAAGCATAAAGAAAAAGAGTGTCCGTTTTAGAAAGGAGTAAACAAGCATGAAAGTCAAAGAATTAATCGAAGAATTAAGCAGATACAATCCTAACGCAGAGGTCGAAGGTGTATATAACAATGAAACGTTCAACGTCAATGAAATTGTGGATAAAACGTTTGCAACATTTTATCCTACGGTACTCATAGGGCTTGAAAATCAAAATTTGAAAGGAAACTAGAAGATGATTAAAGGCAGAAAAGTCTATGACCCATTGACAGATACTTTGAGTACGGGATATTTGCTTGCATGGAACAGTTCAGAGAAGAACTGGAAATAGAACAGGAGGAACGTATATTAGAGTTTTTGTATCAACTAATTTTTAATGGTTTTTCTGAAAATGAAGCAGTTACAAAAAGAAAAAACCGGTCTGAAAGCTTATCTATTTTTTCTTATTTTCTAAAGAACATCAAAGGACTTATTCTCACGGAAATATTATTCCCAAAATCACAAGAAATATATCCATTATCAACACGATATACAATGCAGTTACTTGGAGTATTTCATTGCGGGGCAGGATATGATGTCCCTGTAAGTGAATATTGTATTGAGGATATATGTGATTATTTGAATGCAGGAGAAAAGGTAATCGCAAAGAGAAGAGTAAAGTATGGCAGGGAAAAGAAAAAAGAGGATAAATACTCTTTATGGAATGGAATTAGGCAGGGGATTATTTACCGGAGAGGATTTTGAATTTTTTGAAACATGGTTTAATGAGAGTTATTTTCATGGCGATTGCTTTTCAACATCTAAGGCAAGACAATGTAATAAAGATGGTGTTGTAAAAACTTTTGCAAAATACCTTGAGAATGGTACATGGGAAACCACGGTAGGCAAAAGAATTACTGCGCAAAGGAAAGTTATTATTTCTGCGCTTATGGAAAGAGGTGTTGTCGATTTAGATACTTTAAGTAAGGCAGATAACAAATCATATACTTCGATGTTAATAGCTGAAAAAGTATATGAAATAACAGGCAGTGAAGCTGAAACAGCTAAAAGATGCCATGTAACAAAAGAAACTGTCAAAAAAAGAGTGAAAGCCGCAAATACAGGAGCAGCTGAAAAGATGGACAGAAACAGCGGCTGTATTGATTTTCAAAAAGCAAAAGACGTGCTGAATGAAAAATATACATATGCAGAAAATCTGTTTTTCAAACTTGATACGGACAGAAAAACTATAAAAAAGGCAAGAAAGATAAATTAAAAAGGAGAATAATTATGACATTAGAAATGATAACAAAAAAAAGACATAACGAAATTGCAAAAGATATCAGTAGATTGTATGTTAATGTTACTACTGACGTGAAAGATTATGGCGCTTTTGCAGTAGGATTTATTGATTTTATAGATAATGGAAATCAAAGACGTTTGTCATATTTTTATACAGGAAAAGGTGATGATGTTCGTTTGAGACTGACAAATGAAGGTAATGCATTCCAGATTATGCAGGATATTATTTGTGAAATCAATCCCACCGGATACTGTTTACGCCATTAGACAGGGAAATTATAAAAAAAGCAAGAAAGGTGAATTTAAAAAACTTATAAAGTAGAAAAAGAGGACAAACTACAACTGAAACTGGTTGAAAGAAGATGATAAAGCGTATCAGAAAGAATGGGATGAATTAATTCTAAAGTTACACGTACTGAAAGAACTTGAAAATGCGATGGAAACCGCAAAGAAGAAAGAAATTTTTTGAAGGAAGTAAAAATTTCTGTAATAACCGGAGTATGAATATTCTGCCCTTAACAAGGGGTGGAATAAAACTCCGGTTATTTTTATTTTTCTATCATGATATTTGTATCTAAGATAAAACAAAAGGAGATTAAAATTATGAAAGAAAAAATTAGTGCAATAATAACAGAGGCAATCGAGGAATTGAAAAATATCTATGGAATAACAGGAGAAGAATATGAAAATTGCAGGACTTGGTATAAATTAAGTTTACTGCCACTGCCAGAAGAATTTATTGAAAAATATGCTGATGATGTTGATTGGGAAAATATTTCCATATATCAGAAATTATCAGAAACTTTTATTGAAAAGCACTCAGATGAAATTGATTGGGAATATATTTCCACATATCAGAAGTTATCAGAGAAATTTATTGAAAAGCACTCAGATGAAGTTGATTGGCAGGGTGTTTCATATCGTCAAAAATTATCAGAAAACTTCATTGGAAAGCATATTGATGATGTGGACTGGCTAGGGATATATAAATATCAAAAACTTTCAGAAGGTTTCATTGAAAAATATGCAGGCAAAGTTATCTGGCATTATGCTTCAATGTATCAGAAGTTGTCTGAAAATTTTATCCGGAAATATAAAAATAAGTTAAACCTTTACGTTATTGCCAGACATCAGGTAATTTCATTGGAGTTAGCAAAAGAGCTGGGTGTAGCTGAGACATTTTTGCAGTATAACAACTGTTTAAAACCTGCATTATACTGGAAGGACACTATCGAAGCAACTGGTTTGTACGAATGCCATGATGATTACTTTTATGCGTATAAAGGTATCAGTTCAGATAGATACAGCAAAAAGAATTTTCAGTACCGGTATCTGCCAGGAGAAACTTACGAATGTTTTTCGGATTATTCAGATGCTCAAAATTCCTTTGGCTTATCAGCATGGACAAAGAAAGGTGCGAAAGAATACTGTGATGATTTGGTAATAAAAGTAAAGATTTACTATAAAGATGTTACTGCCATTGTTCATGACGGCGGAAAAATCAGATGCAAGAAAATGACGGTATTAAATTAGGCAAACAGTATTTAGCAGGATAGTAGGAAGAACTATTCTGCTATTTTTATTTTTCTATCATGATATTTTTATCAAAAAACAATAAAAGGAGATTAAGATAATGAAATGGATTAAAAAGAACAATTTTAAAACAATGAAAGAGTACGCAGAACATACTTTCAAGGATTTCAAAAATGGCAAAGATAGGTCAGAAAATTATGAGATCAAAGATCAAAACAAAGCGGCAGACCTTTTGTATAAATACAAAAACAAGCCGGTACGTATTATAGGAGATTATGATACTGACGGTATGATAAGTGTAACAATACTTATGCTGTTATTAAAAATAGGGCTAAAATTTTCTGATGTAGACTACTTTATTCCGGACAGAATTTTAGATGGATATGGAGCTAACCCTAAAATCATCGACTGCCTGTGTAATGGGATGCTGCTTAATGGAAAACATTATGAAAAGCCGGATCAGACAGGGCTTATTATTATGATTGATAATGGAATTGCGGCTATCCCGGCAGTTAAAAAGGCAACTGAATATGGATGGGAAGTACTTATTTTAGATCATCATTTACCATTAGTTGATGAAAATAAAAATAAGTGTCTGCCACCTGCAACAGTAATTATTGACCCTCATGCAGTAGAATGTGGTGCTGATTTTATTGATTACTGTGGAGCAGGATTAGGATATAAGCTGACACAGTATATTAATAAAAATCTTGTAGCATTAGGCGATGAAGTAATGCAGAAAATCTGTGGATTAGCTGCAATTGCTACTATTGGTGATTCTGTGAAATTAATTGAAGAAAATAATGGTACACATGGGTATGACAATTACCTTATTGTAAGGGATGGATTATTTTATCTTACCCAGAATGCAGGCAGGACAACCGGTATGTATGTATTATTTTCTGAATTAAATGAGAAATACGAAACACAGATTACGGCAGAAGATGTAGGACATTTTATCAGTCCCACAATGAATGCAACATCACGGCTTTGCTTATATGGGGCAGAGCAGGTAGTGGATTTATTGTTACAAGATGATGGTGATTTTGTATCAGCTAAAGGAAAAGCCGAACTTCTCGTGCAGAATAATGAGGACAGAAAAAAATATACAAATGAATTGATTCCTGTACTGCAGGAAAAAATTAAATCAGAACATTTGGAAAATGATTATCCTTTAATTGTAACAGGAGATATAGATTCTGGAGTTTTGGGCTTGATTGCAGGAAGGCTGGCGGAAATTTATAATACCACAGTAATTGTATTTAATAATTCCAATGGAGTATTTAAAGGTTCTGCAAGAGCGGTTGCAGGAGAAAATATTAAATTATTACTTGATGAAGTTAATAAATACATCGAGGGTTATGGCGGACATGAGGCTACCGCAGGAGTGGTAGTTACTGCTGATAACTTTGATGATTTTAAAAATGCAATTCAGAGCATTGCAGTAAAACCTGAAAATACTGACTGTAAATATTATGATTTTGAAATCACAGCAGACGAAGCTATGCAGGAGTTATCTATACTTGAAGAATATGCACCATTTGGAGCCGGTTTTGAAGAGCCGGTGTTTAAAGTCAATTTTAAAGCGGATTTAATAAAAGGTGCATACTTTGGTGTTATTGGTAAAAACGCAAATGTCTTGAAATTATTTAACAGAAAGGCAAATGCAATCAGTTTTAATCCGGATATGATACAAAAATACGAAGAATTAGGTGAACCGTCTGAACTTGTTGTGTATGGCAGAGTGACTGCTAATATATGGCGGGGTGAAAAATCAGCGCAGATTGTGTTTGATGATATGAGTTTTATTTAGTTCTTAGCAAAAAGAATATTCGTAAAAAAGAATAAATAGCCAGAGTTTTATGCTCTGGCTATTTTTATATTTTCTTATATATTTTTTATGTCTGAAAAATAACAGCAAATTCTTGCATGTTTATTATAAACAGAAAAAATAGCTGCAGGAACTCACTTTGTTGAAATAGGAAGGATGGTAAAAATATGATAGCAACGATAATTATGGATGCAGGATTTTTTATGATAGGATATGCAATTGCATCTACGTTTTTAAAAGAAGATGAGGAAATTCCTTTTGCAATGAAAATACTTGTGGCAATAATACTCATAGCTGCAGGATTATTGCTACAGAATTATTCGGAAAATAATGACAACAAAATTTCTAATGTAATTATTGCAGAATATCCGGATGCAGAAGTTGTAAGTGAAGAAAAAACAAAAAATAATGGATACATAAAATTTGCTGATGGAAGTATTTATACATATAAATACGAAAATAGCATTGTAATTGTGAAAGATATTAACAATGATGATGTGAAAAATATTATACCGGTGCAGGAATAAAGAAAGGGGCGAAAAATATAATGAGTTTTTCCATAACAACAATAGTTACATTAGCGATAATAGTATTGTTTCCCGTAGGTATTATAGTAGGAATAATAAGTAATGATGCATCAAATGCAGACAATAATAGCAAAATTATTGATGCTATTGTTGCGGAGTATCCAGAAGCAGTAATTATAAACAAAACAAATGAAGAAAATAAAGGATATATAAAACTTGCTGATGGAAGTATTTATACATATGAATATGAAAATGGCATTGTAATTGTGAAAGATATTGACAACCGTGATGTGAAAAACATTATACAGGTGCAGGAGTGAAGGGAAAGAAAATAATGAAAATAAGGGGGCTAATTATTAAGCAACCCAAAACATAGATAAAAGTGGACATATTAAGCCTTCTGTCTATGGTTTAATAATAGGTTTCAAGGCTAAGTGACTGCTACTACCGAAAGGTATAATTATTTAAGGAGGTATAATTATGGAGCAATTTGTAATTTTAAATTGGTATTTCACAATCGGCATTATTCTTTGTGTTATATATTTTTTAATGTGTATAGGTATATTTTTTGGTGAATCTAAAATATTGTCATATATAGCGCTAGCTGCAATAGTTGCAGGAACCTTTTTCATAATTGCAGGAGTCATAACAGGCGAAAACAATGATAATGCAGAATATGTCCCAGTGACAGAAAAAATTTGCACGGCAATCCAGGCAGAATATCCGGATGCGGAAGTTGTAGAGGATAATAATGCGCATTCACTTTTTTTTAAAAAATATAAGGGGTATGTAAAATTTTCTAATGGGGAAATGTATACTTATACATACAAAAATAATACAGATAACGAAATTATTATTGTAAAAAATACAAAAAATAACGAGGTGCAAAACGTTATCAAGATGCAGAAATAAAGGAAAAAACCTTCAATAAATCAAGGAATTATAGGATTTAGAACAATAAAAAACAGGTAGTTTTTGACACTACCCCAATATAAGGAGAGGATAAGAGTATGAACAGAATTACGATTAATGGTAAGACTATTACTTGTTCAGGCAACAATATAGTCATTAATAATGGAAAAGTAATTGTAGATGGCAATACTATTCAGGAATGTAGCAGTGGTGATATTAGGGTAGTTATCGAAGGAGATGTAAAAAAAATTGATTGCGGTGGTTCAGTAGAAGTTCATGGTAATTCAGGAAACATTGATTGCGGTGGCAGTTGCGAAGTGAGTGGTAATGTCGATGGTGACATTGATGCAGGTGGCTCAGTAACTTGTGGAAATGTATCAGGAGATATTGATGCTGGTGGTAATGTTAAATGTAGAAGATAAGGAAAATACTATATGGGCATAACAAATGATGATGTACAGTTTTGGGGAAGTAATATTCCAAATGAAGTAAAACAGATTATCGAATCAGCAAATGAAAGTGTTTGCAATTCATTTGATAACGACACACAAAGACAGGCTTACTTGCTTGGTGTTGAGAATACTCTTTCTGTATTAAAACAAATTTTAGATGAAGGAGTAAGGAGGGATAGCATTACATTTTATTACCCAAAGTTACTGCTAGTAAAGAGGACACATTAATAGGAACACAAGAAACTTGGCTGTGTACACCAGGAGAAGAAGAAAAAAATTGGATTAAAATCCTAGATATGGAGACGGGGAAAATCAAAGAAGGTCCATGTAACAAAAGTTATTTTGTGGGAGTATATCCGGTGTGCATCCTTAATTCGTTGATAGAAGTAGAAACAGTATGAAAAAAAAGAGAGGTGCTATGAAGAATGAAAAATTTTAAAGAAAGTAAAATAGGAAAAATAGCTAAAAAGATAAAAAACATTATATGGTATTCATACTATTATGATTCTAAATCTAATTGCATAATAAGAAATAGAAGGATTGATAAAATTGATTTGGTGAGCACAGTAGAAGCAATAATAACAGCTACTTGGATTATTGCATGTGTTATAGTATCAATATTTCTTTATTGTATAATGCCATACATAATAGCTTTTTTACTATACTTAGTAAGAAATTATCATTAAAACAGAAAGTAATTAAGGTACATATGGATTTTTATAGCAACTACAGATAAGTTAAAGTAAGAAAAAGCTACATTAAGACCCATTGGTATCTTTGAATAATGATTGGTGGTATTTAAGTACTTTACCATTACCAAAAAAATTTATAAAAAAATATTTTGATGAATTGGATTTAATAAATATTATTATGTATCAGAAAATGTCAGAGGAATTTATAGAAGATATTGTAAAAATTGTTACTTATTCATCTTATCGCAATCTTTTTCTGTTTTGGAATTATATTTCAGGCTACCAGAAGTTGTCAGAAGCTTTTATCGAAAAATATGCTGATAAAGTTGACTGGTATTTTATTTCGGCATATCAGCAGTTATCTGAGGATTTTATTAATAAATATTCAGACATGGTTGATTGGCGTAACATTTGTATGTTTCAAAAACTATCAGAAACTTTTATTGAAAAGCACACAGATGAAGTTGTCTGGAGGGTTGTTTTAAAATATCAACGGCTATCAGAAAACTTTATCCGAAAGTATAAGAATAAGCTTTCTTTACGAACCGTTGCTAAACATCAGGTAATATCAGAAGAATTTGCGAGAGAACTGGATATGACGGATGTATTTTTACTACATAATAATTGTTTAAAACCTGCATCATACTGGAAGGGAGCTGTCGAAGCAACTGGTTTATACGAGTGCCATAATGACTATTTCGTTGCCTATAAAGGTATCCGCTCAAACAGATATAGTTACAAGAATTTTCAGTACCGGTATCTTTTAGGGAAAACTTACGAATGTTTTTCTGATTATTCAGATGCTCAAAATTCCTTTGGCTTATCAGCATGGACAAAGGAAGGTGCAGAAGGATACTGTAATGAATTAGTGGTAAAAGTAAAGATTTACTACGAAGATGTTACAGCCGTGGTGCATAATGGCGGTAAAATCAGATGCAAGAAAATGGAGGTATTAGATTAAAAGTTTTACGAGGACTGGTGATAAGCCGGTTCTCGTATTTTTCTTTTATATAACTTATATCAATAAAAAATTAAAGGAGATTAAAACTATGGAAAATTTTATCAATGAAAGAAAAAATGCATGGAACAAGAAAGATGTTTTAGCAAATACTGCAAAACAGCATACAAAAGAAATGCAGGATATGTATGCGGAAGAAATCAAAAAGTGTATTGAAAACAGCACCGTACATAGCGGATTATACTTGATGGAGAACGAGATTAAAAGAAAATATAATAGTACGGAATTTGTTGTAGCTGATGCAGACAGTGTAACGGCAGTATTACAGTTCTCCTCTAAGAATTCAAAGGTAACAACCGCAGTTCTTAATTTCGCATCATATAAATTCCCAGGCGGAATGTTCTTAGAAGGCAGTAAGGCACAGGAAGAAGCATTATGCCACGAATCATTTTTATATAATGTATTGTCAGATGAAAAATTTAACTGCTATTATGCATACAACAAAAAGCATCTAAACCGGGCTTTGTACCATGATAGAGGTATATACTCTCCGGATGTAATTTTTGAGAGAAATGGTTTAAAAACAAAGGCAGATGTAATAACCTGTGCTGCACCTAATTTTGCAACAGCGTATACATACCAGTCAGTTACGAAGAAAGAAAATTCTGAAAGCTTGCGCAACAGAATTGATTTTCTGTTAAGTATGGCTGCAGCAAATGAAGTAGATAATCTTATTTTAGGAGCATTTGGTTCAGGTGTTTTCGGGCAGGATGCAACAGAAGTTGCAGAAATTTTTAAAATGTATCTGAAAAATAAATATGAAAGAGTATTTAAGAAAGTTATTTTTGCTGTACCAAGCGGAAATGGAAATTATGAGGCTTTTGTTAATACATTTGCAAATGCAGATAAAGTGCTTTCAAGTGAAGCATATGCCGTAGTCCCTGTACCGGGATATAGAGAAGGAAATATTTATTAAAAGACATACAGGTGAATTATTCTTTATAAGGGCTGCATCATGCAGTCCTTATTTTTTTTATGTCTAAAATTTCTTTTATATTCTTGTATATTATTAATGTAAAAATATATGAAAGGAAGTTATTGTTAAATGAATTTGACAGCAGATGAGATTACGGGAGTATATACAATATCAGAATTAATGTTATTAAAGGCACCATATATAGTGTCAATTGATGGCAGTACAACAAAAACAGGTATAGCAGTATATGATAAAAAAACAGGAGAGCTTGTATGGCATACAGTGATCGCACCGAAAGATAAAGGGCGTTTGACTGCAAAAGAGAAAAAAGGACTTACAAAACAGGAATTAAAAAAGAAACAGACAGAGCGGTGCAGACAGAATATGGATATGCGCATAGAAGAAATGATAAAAGCAATTAATCGTATATTTGAAAGATATCAACCACAGACTATTGTGATGGAAGATACGTATGCAGGAAAAGATATGTATGCTTATAAAAAGCTTTGTCAGCTGCAGGGATTGGGGCTTAATTATGCAATACAAAATGGTGTAACATTTATTTTGAAATTCCCTTCCAGCTGGCGAAAAGATATTGGTTTCCCTGCATACAAAAAAAACGGGAAAAATATCCAAAGAGAAGAGTATAAAGTAATGTCAAAGGAATATGTTAAGAAAAAATATGGGCTTGATGTGTCAGATGACGAAGCAGATGCTATATGCCTGGGGGATAGTGTGATTGCAAGATGCAGAGAAGTATTGCAATGAACTGGTGGTAAAAGTAAAAATTTACTATGAAAATTTATGAAAATTCGTAAACAAAAAGGAGACTTTTTATGGAAAAGTTAAAAAAAATCGTAAAACAATTTTTTTGGGAATTTATAATACTGGGAATTATTTTTTATTTTTGCATGTGTATGTTAATAGGTTTTGCTATTTTACCATTTGATGACGATGTATTTATAGCAATTGCAAACACATTATTTATTGCTCTTGCAGGTCTTATTTGTTTGTGTATTTGTTGGTTTTTACTAAGTCTTATTATTTATGAGATCAACAAAATAAAAGCTGTAAAAAGATATATGCTATTACCATTATCAACGCAAAAAGTGAAAGAATTATGTAAAAATGGAATATTCAAAGATTCAGAGGATTATATAAAATATATTTGTGAACAGATAAGATATAAAAGCGTGTATGGACAATATAAGACTGTATATTTCACACAAGAAGACATGATACAATTGTGTGATACGATTGAAAATGTTTTCGGAGAACCGTTTATAATTACTCACGATTTCTATGATTATTTCTGGAATACAAATACAGAAACTCCATCAATTCCTTTTGTTTGTGAAAGTAATGCATATGCTTTTTCAAACTGTATTGAAGGAAAATCTCAAAGAATTGTATTTACAACAGAAAATACCAAAGTAGTTTATAAAACAAAAGATGAAGATTCGATAATGAATGTTACAAAAAAATATATAAAATATAGAGAGAAACTTATAGAAATTGATTTTTTGTAAGTTGACTGCAAAAAAAATATTCGCTTTTTTTCTTTCATATTTTTTATATCAAAAAAAATAAAGGAGATTAAAGTTATGAAAGTAATGAAAACAAAAAAAATATTAGTAATGGGACTTGCACTTGTATTGTCTATGGGTTTTGCAGGGTGCAGTTTGCCAGAGGAAGAGTCTTCTGACAAATCAAATGTATTTACCGTAGAGCAACACCTTGAAGAATACATAGACTCAGAAACAGGAGTACATTACATAAAACCTGTTTCATCAGGTTCAGGGCTTACACCCAGATTGAATGCGGATGGAACTGTAATGGTAGATAAGTAATGACAGATAAGAGGACTGACGCAATAGTTGGTTCTCTTATTTTTCTTTCATGATGTCTGTATAAAAATAAATTATAAAGGAGTTCAAAGTTATGAAAAAATTTTATTTTACTTTTGGTACAGATGATAAATTCCCATATGGAATTGATGATTATGTACTGGTACAGGCATGCAGTTATACGGAAGCTGTAAAAATATTCAGAAAGAACTATCCGGATGTACATGAAGGCATTATTAATTGCGCTTTTATATATGCAGAAGATGAATGGAGCGCAGATGATATGTGTGCAAAATATTATAGCGGAAAATCACCTGTTTGTGTATTATCAAGAGCAAGCGAGGTGACTGATTAATGAGTAAGAAAAGTGTGAAATTTGTATTGGTTATACTTTTTGTGATATTTGCACTTGATATATTCCTGCCAGATAAAACAGATAGGAATATTAACAGACAAAATCCTGTTGTAAACATTACACAGACTACTGCTAAAGAAACATCTGAGGAAACATCAACTGTACATATAACAAATGTGAAAAATGAATTTTCACTGCAGAATATACCGGATTATGATAACGACCCATATGTTGAGGTAAATGATAATATTCCTTTTTTTACAGAAAAAGAAATCAGTTCCGGAAAAACAAGTTTTATTGCTTTAAATGAACTGGATTCTTTAGGAAGATGCCAGAGTGCTTTTGCATCAGTAAGCACAGACACGATGCCGACTGAAAAAAGAGGTAATATAGGCAGCGTAAAACCTACAGGCTGGCATACTGTGAAATATTCGGGGATTGATGGAAATTATCTGTATAACAGATGTCATCTGCTTATGTATGCGTTAACTGGACTTAATGCGGAACCCAAGAATTTAATTACTGGAACAAGGTATTTAAATATCGAAGGTAATCTGCCATTTGAGGAAAGTGTAGTACAATATATTGAAGATACAGGAAATCATGTATTATACCGTGTTACTCCAATATTTAATGGTGATAACTTGTTGTGTTCCGGAGAATTAATGGAAGCTTACTCTGTAGAAGACAATGGACAATTTCATTTCTGTGTGTACTGCTATAATGTGCAGCCGGGAGTAGAGATTAATTACGCTACAGGTGAAAGTAGTGGACCGGAATTTGTTGGAACAGAAAAATAAACTACTACAGACTGCTATAGTTTTAACTATGGCAGTCTTTTTTTTATAAAAAAGGCTAAAATCATCAAATATTTTTTTTGTGTCTGAAAATGATTTTTTTTTCTTGTATATTATAAATGTAGGGAACAAAAAAGTAAGTGCATAAAAAAGCGGGACCCCTCCTATTCCTGCTGTTCCCTGCCTTGTAAATGATTTATATTTCCTATTTTCAGGAAATACCTATAATTAGTGTCGGATACTCATTTCCTTTCTGTTTCATTAGTTACACATTTGTTTTTTGCATATAGTATCCGGCAGTTTGGAGCTTTAGCACAATGGTTAATGCAACCGGCTCATAACCGGTCGAGTAAAGGTTCGAATCCTTTAAGCTCCATTTGGTGAAATGGGCGAGAGTACATTAATGTAGTACGAAACATAGACAGGAACAAATATAAATTCGCCTCCTGCGGTAGTCAAAAGTTAAAAAAAATAGCAAAATAAAGGATAAGGTGAACATGAATTTATTAGAACAATACATAAAAAAAATATATTCTGAGGAGGATGTAACAGATGAATACATTAGACGTGTAGGTAAGGCACCGGCAGAAAGACTTATCAAAGTTGATGTAGAATCTGATTGTTATGGAAATGTCAGACGTGAAATAAGGACATTCACAAAGACTACATGGGAAAAAGCAAAGAAAAATGGATTTTTTATGGGATAGGAGAAAAAAATGATGAATAGCAGAATGGATAACATTCTGTTAATGATTACAGATATTTGTGCTAGTAAAAGAAAAGTAAAAGTAAAAGAAAAAGTAATGGGTGAAGACCTTTAAGAAGCAAAATATAAAAATTTGTAAAAAAAACTTATGAAAGAGAGTGATGATTATGTTTGGATTATTTAATAGAAAAAGAAGAAAAATGTATGATGAAATGTTTGGGAGAACTGGAAAACCTGCATTACGTGTAATTACTAAATACAGTGATATTAAAGAAGATTATTCTGATTTTGAGAAATTTTTGGATCCGGATAGAAAAAATGAAGATGTAAAAGATGTAAATGAAAATTATGATTTTATCCGTTCTAATACAGAATATCAAAGATGGGCAGAATACTTTTATGTCCATAAATTTTATAACAAGGAAATGGAAAAAGTATTTTATCCTTCCATGAGTAAGCGCTTTTACGCAGACCGCACACAGCATATTATAACTGACGGAAAAGACGTAACAGAAGCGCTTTGGATGGAATTTTTCAAAAATAAAAGATTTGATACAGCAGAAACAAAAGTAGAAAATTACTCAGTTATTTGCGGTTCAATGGGACTGGAATTGCGTTTAGCATGGAAAAGATTTTTAGTGCTTGTATCAGCAAAAATGAATGAAGATATACAGGCAACATCATTGGAAGAAGTAAGAAGCAAACCGATTAATGAACAGACATCAGTTTCTTTAAGAACAAAAGATTTGGAAAATGCAGACCCGGAAATGCTTGTGTTTGCAAAGGTATGGCAGGATTTATGCCCGACAAGTGTAATTAATGTTGACCCTGCAACTGATACTCCGCAGAAATGGCGGCAGAGGGATGATGCACTGCGCAAGACATACCTTATTTTAGGAGAATATGGAGATATGAGTAAAAAGGATAAAATTCAGATTTACTCAAGATTCTGCAAAGGTATTGTCGGCGATTAGAATTATTGCCAGCCGCTAAACAGAAAATCCTGTTTAGCGGCTTTTAACATTTAGTAAACGCCTAAAAATAATATTAAGCGAAAAGGAGAATATTGTATGAAAAAATGTTTAGGGAGTAGTGAAGTAGCTATGCTTACAGGAGTAGCAATGCAAGATGATGAAACATTTAAGTCAGAGGGCGGCTTTATTCCTGAGAGAGATCAATATTATTTTCAAATGCAACAAGGTGACAATGTCTTTTTGGCTGGTTTTAAGGATTTACTGATATGTTTAAGATTGCTTGAAAAGATGGGAGAAATTCCTGAAATCGGCGATAAATGGTGGTTGCAGATGGCTGCACTTTACGGAAATGATATCCTTATGGTAGAATTTAAGGAAACAACATAAAGTTGACCAAAGGAGACAATATCATGAAAGAGATTAAATTTACTACTAACTACGAATCGGTTTTATCCTTTGCTGATAAGGATTTTAAAACAAAATATGAAGAAAGAGTTGGGAATAATCCAGGCTATATGCAAGCGATTAATGGAGAAGTAAAACACTTGGCGTTATGTCCCCGATGTAATAATCCGGTTGTTATTCTTGGTATTTACAAGAAAATTGATGTTGCTCCCCATGCAAGACATGGCAAAGGAATTAATATTCCTAATGTAGTCCAGTATGATGAATACAAGTTTGAGAATTGCCCTTATCACAAAAAAAGGGCTAATTATATAAAAGAATATGTTCCTGAAACAGAAGAGCCGCAAAGGCAGGAATTATATAAAATTGCTAAAGAGAATTATGATAAGGTTATCTATTTATTGCAAGAAGAAACAGGTATTTATATAACTCTTACTATGGCTGAAACTCTCGCAGAAAACTATGTAATTATGCGAGCATATAATTATATTGATGCAACGAGTTATAATATTCCGTGGTATTTACTCTACAGCTTCACTGGTTTCCCGTTGTATCATATGATAGTAAAGAAAAACACAACATTATGCAGGCATCTTCTCCAGCTTGGATTTGTTCTAAAAGATAGTAAAGTCAAAGGATGTTTTTATGTAGAAAATAATGAAGGTTGTTTGCTTACAGCCACAAATTATAGATATGTGGTGGATGAAAATGATAACCTTAATGAGTGGTTGGATTTTTCGATTATACGCCCAGATGCCACTGTGACAGACACTCTTTTATATGTTCCAGTAGACCGATTTTCCATCAGTGTAGATTCGTATCATTTTGGTAATTTGATTAATTACCAAAATTGGAATCCACGACAGAATGTATTAGAAATTGCTAAAAGATATATGAATCCATGATATAATATGTTTAATATTTCCTGGGCTGTAGGGAAGGAGGGTTAAAAGTAGAATTATGTCAGTTAGAAGAAAAGTAATAGAATTTTGTAAATTGTATGTATTTTTACTATGGATTAGTTTGTGGACGGACAGAAAAACGGAAAAGTCCATCTTAACACAATGGATGCAGGCAGAAGATGCGGAAAAGTAGAACTTATTTATGAATCAAAATATAATGGCATTAAAAATGTAGTAATTTAGCTTGATAGCGGCATAACATTCGCAAAGCAATCACAGAACCTTTATTTGATAGAAAAAGAATGTCAGGAAGCTATTTGGAAAAAATACAGGGAAGTAATTCCTCAATATAAAGCGTCTATGGTACGGACAGCTGTAAAAAAATACACGTCCTGCTGATTAACGCAAAACGTGTAGTATTATTACAGTTGGAAACAGGCAACTGTTACGACTGTCAGAAACCCCACTCATTCATACTGAATGAGTGGGGTAATTTATTCCCTTTGCTGTATTTTTCTTTCATATTTTTTGTGTACAAATAAATCTAGTTTTAGTAGAAAGGAATTTTAAAATTATGGGAATACGTAGTAAAAATGAAGAACTTATTCATGATCAGATAAGACGGGCGATGGAGCAGTATCGGGAAGCTGAAAATATTATACAGAATCTGCAACAGGGTATTGGTATTACAAAAGAACTGGATAAGATGATTGAGGATAGTATTAAACAAGCTGAAAAAGAACTGGAAAAAATTGAAAAAGAACTTTATGCAAAAACAGAAGAACAGCTTAAAACGATGGAAAAAGCCGGAATTAATCTTTCACAGACTCCGTTTTTTAAAGACAGCTTTATGGAAGCTACTGTGTGTGGAACTATGGATATTACTCCAGAAGAAGCAGAAAAATTAACGAATGAAGAATTAATGAACTGTCTGCATAAAGCAAAAGATGAAGCAAGAGATGCTGCAGCTGAATATAGACATGGTTCCGAAATAAGCGAAGAAGTAAAAAGAAGTGCAAAAGAGATTGAAGAAAAAGCCGGAAAAGAAATTGATGCTGAAACAGCTGAAAATAAGCTGACAGAAAATGAAGCAAAGCTTACATATGCAAGGGAAATTGAAACCGATGCAAAAGAATTAATAAAAGACTATGAACCGGTTGAGCAGTTAAAAAAAGAAAACAATCTTACGGAAAAAGATTTAAGTGAGTATTTTTCATATAGTGCCGAAAAAGAAAAGAATGAAAAATGGAAAGCCCTAAAAGATGAATTTTCAAAAATTAATGGAAAAATTCATAAGGGCATCGCAGACAGAAAAGCATTTAACCAGGTAAAACATATTGAATGTGAAAGACAGATGAATATGCGGATATTGTCAGTAAAAAATGCAGCGGCTGATAAATGTGAGTTAAAAATTCAAAGACTTATGTCAATTCGTGAAAAGATTGTAGGTACAATTGATAAAGCAGCACATTTAGGTAATGATACTGCAAATAAAATAAGGGACACTTTAGGATACGATACAAAGGAAATGGGACACTTCGATGTTGATAAAATAAAGCTGTTTGATGAAAAGATAAAAAAGATTGAAATTATACGTATGAAATACCTTAAAGACGCTGCAAAATTAGTGCTAAAAAATAATGAACTTACAAAACAAGAAAAAGAAATATCCGGAAAAATGATGGAAAAGGCAAGAAACCGGACTTATAAAAAAAATATGGGCGTAGTAAACCGTGCTAAAGGACAGGCTGATAAAGACAGAGAAACAGTAAGCAATGAGGCTGCACGCAACAGTGTTATGTTCCGGAGTATTTCTGGCGATATAAAACAGACGGGAATGACTTCAAATAATCAGGTAATGTATAACTTAAATCTTATGGTAAACAGCAAAGAAGTGCGTGAACATATTATTAACCAGAGTCGAACAGAAGAAAACACCATAGACCAAGATAAAGTGATGGCATTGGCAGTATTGCACAAAGCCGGAGCAGATATACGAAATGAGAATTATATAAACAGAACTGCAGAAGATGTTTTAAATGAATCTGATAAAATAATCTGTCAAAAAGATAATGTTATCAAAAAAGATATTGCGAATATGGATAAATATATGGACAATGTAGAAAAAAATCCAGAAGAAGCTATAAAGGCAATAGCGAAAGATATAGAAGCACAAAAAGAACGTGAAGCTGCAGAAGTAATAAAAAATGATGTAATCATCGGAAAAGATGGTAAGGAGCAGAATTTATATATTGTGGCATTATCCCCACAACAGGCAGCGGAAATAGTTAAATGTGACATGGAACAGCGCACGTTATCAAGTGGCAGAGATGAAGATTTTTTAAATAGAGTTGATCCAGAAAGAAATCCTTCATATGCATCATTAGATGGTGGGCAGACAAGTTATAAGATATTTACACGTCCATCAGAAGCTGTTAAATTTGCTGATGCGGTAAACAGAGTAACAGGAATGGACGTAAAAGCTATGGGAAATACACAACAGGCAATGCGGTGGCTTACCAATATTGTAAAAGAAGAAAAATACAGTAATGTTGATAAGGATACAGTAGATAAAAATATTATGAAAGTACAAAATGTAGATAAAAAAGATAAAAGCATCAAATTTAAAAATGATGATGAATTATGTTTATAATTTTTGAAAGTCAAACTCAATCCTCCGCAATTAACTTTACGGAGGATTTTTCTTTCATATTTTTATATAAAAATAAAAAAAAGGAGATTTAACAAATGAATAATGAAAAACAGAAAAAAGATGAAATTAGAGAAGCATTGTCTTTAATTCAGAGAGTATTTATTAATACTGATAATGAATTAGAAATTGAACAGCTTGAAACCGGACTTAGGGCGATGGTTTTAATGTGTTCTGAAAGACAGAAACAAAAGGTAAAAAATGAGAAGAAATTACTTGATATAACTGATGTAAAGGATGCCAAAAAATACCTTAATATGGTTACAGACACATTGGGTTGTGAGCATATTTCGGAAATCTTTTCTAGGGAAGAATTGATTAATAGTATCAATGACTTAACATGGAATGGTATGATTGATAATTTCCGGGAAATCGGTATGTCCGAAGAAGAAGCTGCAAACAAAACTAAGCTATTTCATATGAGATTATCTAAAAAAGAAATTTTTGAAGATATTATCATGCCGGATACAAGGAAAACAATGATAATAGAAAAAGCCAGAAATATTTATGAAGCAGGAGAAAATGTAGTTAATTGGCAGGATAAGAATTAATTTTTTTTTACTTTGTCAGAAAAATGTATTTTTGGTAAAATTATAATGGGAATAAGGTAATTGTACAGGCGGTAGTAATACCGCCTTTTGTAAAAAGAGATAATGTAATTTTTTATAAGTCACCGAATGGTGGCTTATTTTTTTGTTTTCGTATTTTTTCTTTTATATTTTTTACATCAAAAAGAATAAAGGAGATCAAAATTATGGAAACAGAAAAGGAAGTAGAAAAAATTTTACAGGAACTTGGAGTAAAATGTGACATTAGATTTATTTGCCTGTCCATTAACCCAAACTGGGGAGAAGATAAACTTCGCCCACTTTACAGAATTACACTGACTACTAAAAAAGGTATTTATTCGTATTTTTATTGGGGTAGTATCCGTGAAGGGAACCTGCGGCAGATGTCGGAAGAAATGTATGCAAGAAAAAAATACAAATGTGAGTACTCTGATTTATCGTATGAGGAAAAACATACAGTTAAACTGGAATTTACTAAAGAGCTTAAAAATTTAGTTGTAACTCCATATGCAGTAGTCGCAGATTTACAAAAATATGATATAGGAACCTTTGAAGATTTTTGCTTAGAGTTCGGTTATGATGTAGACAGCCGTAGAGCGTTACAATGTTACTTGGACGTTCAGGCACAGTATTCTGAACTTTGTAAAATATTTTCAGAGGATGAACTGGAAAGATTAAGAGAGATTAATTAACAAGAAAGGAAAACTTTATGAAAATTATCAGAGATGGACAGGAATTTCAGCTTACATATAATGAATTATGTGAAGCACACAAAGAATTTGTAATTAACTGGATGGCTGATGCAGTTAATGAGGAATTAGAAAATAGTAACCTTTCTAATGAAATGGTAAGAGAATTAGCAGAAGATGCTTATTTTCTTTATTCTAAAGGCGATGGGCTTACAGAATATGAAGCTGTACAGTTTATCGTAGAGGAATACAAAAATAAGTATTAAGCTTAAATAAAGACTGCTATTTTTAATGATTAAGTTCGTTATTATAGCAGTTTTTTTTATGTCCGATTATTGTTTTTTCTTTCTTCTATATTATATATAAATATAAGGAGAAGGAGAAGGATGTTTTTATTATGACAAAAGCACAGTTAAAAGTATTGGAAAAGGCAGAAAGATATAAATTCCCGGAATGGGAAAAAGAAATTTTGATGCAGGATGGATTAGGCGCATCACTTTATATCCACATTTTTACTTTTTTTAAAGCCTATAATACAGATAATAATGGTGTAGAAATAGAATATATGCAGAGTTATATAAAACAGGTTTTTGAGTATGTAAAACTTTTTACAAAAGATACAGCTGATAACATCTGCTTTTATTGGTTTAAAGTTGATGCATTACAGTTGCAGTTTATGGAAAAAGTATTTTACCTGATAAAATTACCGTACAAAGAATTTGTTACCCATAATTATATGCATGTTTCAAGCTTTAATGAATTATGTAAAAAAGTAATGACAATGGATGAATTTCGTGAAATTATTACAGATTTAGTAAAATTACATAAAAGTTTAATTGGAAATGAACGAATTTATAATTATGAGAGTGGAATAATAGATATAATTACGGCATTTTATAAAAAAGTAAGCTATGCTGAAATAAAAACATATTTTGATTATATCATGGAAGAATTATCAAAAACAGACAATAAAGATTACTTTATACAGTCAAGAGCATTGCGTAAATGCGAGAGAACAATTCAGAACAAATTAATTGATAAAAATTTTTATGTTTTTAAAAAGAACTTTCCATATATTGATAACCCTACAGAAGCAGTAAGTAAAATACATACCCGTACATATGTCCCGCAGGAAACAGGCAGGCTGATAAAACAGCTGCAAGGCACAGGAGTGTCAATGTCAGCTAAACTTAAAATGTATTCTGTTGATTGGAAATATGAAAAGGTTTTAAGGTTTACTTTTACAACTTACAGAACCGTAGAGATAACCCCGGATAATATTCGTCCGAATAACATTGCTCAACAGCTATATATTGTAATTTATCCTAATGGTATGATTTATCAAGACAGAAGAAATAAAAATGGTTCAATATTTATTCCATTAAGCATGAAAGCCCTTTCAAATTATTATTCAGCAGATGATGAATTTTTTAATGATTTTTTAAATTGTCTGTGTGAATTTACCCAAATAAAGTATGGAACAAGAATATTTGAAGACTGTATTTCTTATATAAAAAAATGCTGGCTGATTCCTGTGGACTATAATAATATTGTAAAATATCATACTTTTGAACAGGCGTTTAAAAATAAATATATTTCTGTGAAAAACTGGAACAGGAATGATATTAATATTTTATATGTCACAAGCAAAGTTTCATCATATGTAACAGAAAAATCAAAAAATAAAGTGCTGGAGTATGCTGATACAGACGATTTTTATAAAATGCTTGCAGAATATAGCAGCAATAATGTGAATTTCTGCAGGCGGTATACAAGATATAATCTATATAAAGATGGAATTTATTTATTTTTGCGTAATTATCTGCAAAACCTTATAAGGAAAAAACAGTCTGATAATGATATTTTTAATATTTTGATACAGATGGAAAAAATAGACTATGAAAGTTCCCTAAAACATGCTTATGAAGTAGCAAAACGGTATATAGATGATTATGTAAGATTATGTCTGCAGACAAAAACCAAAGTGCAGCTTAATTTATCATCAATTAAGCGGATTGTGGAATTACATGATGAACTAATAAACACGAAGAAAAATAGAGAAATGCCCACAATACATATTCCAAAAAATACAGTGTATACTAAATTACGAAAATTATTGCCTAAAGAATTTGAATGGATTAAGACGAAAAAACGGCTTTTGAAAGAATCTGAAATACAGCATCATTGCGTTTGGACATATGGGGGTAAAATTAACGCAGATAAATCAGCAATATATTCATTTGTGTATGCTCCGGAAAACAAACGGTATACGATTGAGTTTGAGTATGGTAATGATGAAAAATATAAGATACGGCAAATGCAGAGCTGTTGTGATAAAGGACATTCAAAGGAAGCGTATGAGTATGTAAAAAGTTTTTTATAGTATCTATTTTTTTTATTTTTCTTTCACAGTATATATATCAAAAAAATAAAAAAGGAGAATAAAAAAATGAAAAAGATAATTATAAGTTTGAGCTGTATTATTTTAGCTATAATAGGAATTACTTTTACAATAAAATACGATGAAAGGAAACATCCAGTTTCGTATGAACAAAAAATAGTTGAAATAATAGATAAAAAAGAGTCATCTCATATTGCGTATATAGGAAAGACGATGATCCCAATTACGAATTATACATTAATTGCTAATACAAATGAAAAAGTATCAGTATCTTCATCAGTTTATGCTAAAACAAATATTGGAGATAAAATAATTATTTCTTGTAAAATAAGAGATAAAAAAGTAATTAGCATATCCTATTATGAAGAAAATTGATATGTGTATGTTAAACTGCCGGAAGATAGAAATGATGTATTTATTCCAAATGAGTCTGTAAGGGATGAGGAAGGATGCATCATTGGATGCAAATCCCTTGGCAGAGTGTAGTTGTGGTAATACAACAAACAGCAGGACAGAATATCTGTTCTGCTGTTTTTATTTGTATAATTTACTAATTATAAGATACATCAAATTTGTTGTATTATCAATTTTTTTTATGTCTGAAAATAAACTTAAATTCTAATATATTTAATACAGTCAATTAAATAATAAAATACAAAAAAGGAGTTATTAAATGGAAGATAAAATTATTATAACTGCTATAAAAACTTTTTGTTTAATGTGTTTAATTATTTTGTTATTTCCTATTTGGGAAAACATAATAAACGAATTAAGTAAGCAAGAAAATATTGAAACTATCCCACTTTATAGTGTGGTTTCTTCTAATGAATATGAATACGAAGGACATTTCTTTTTAGGAAGTGGAAGTATTGATGGCAGACAGTATTATGTAGCTTATAAAGTTTTAGAAGATGGCGGTAAAAAATATTTCAAAATGGATAAAGATAAAACCGTTATTTATGATACTTTAGAAAACGCAGATACATCATATGCTGAAATCGAAAAAAATAGTTTTGGTATTACGACAAAAATAAACCTGTATGTACCTAAAGATACAATTGTAAAAACTATTGATTTAAGTTTGTAAAAGAAAGGTGATAACCAGATGAAAAGAAAAACGAAATTAATTGTCACAGGATTACTTATTCTGATGATGATTGGCAGCTTGACAGGATACGAGTTTGTTAATAGCAAGGTTCAGTCTATGAAAGGAAGTATTACAGGAAATGAATACATAGCTGATTTTTATACCAAAATTAGATATGAATTTTGATTATCTTTTTAGAAGTTCTTATATGCCGGTATAGCCCGTATTTACAGGCTTTTCCGGCATTTTTCGTATCGGAAGAAACTCACATATATTTTTATATCCGCTTAGGTTTTTGCTTTCAAAAGTAGTAAAGAAGTAGTAAAACCTTGATTTACTACTAAGCTGCTATCCGCAGCATTTCAGCTTTTGCGCTGTCGAAAGTAGCGTGTGCGTAATAGTTCAGCGTCATAGTAATGTTGGAATGTCCCATAATGTACTGTAATGCTTTCGGGTTCATTCCGGCATTTGCCATGTTGGTACAGAACGTATGACGTAAGGTGTGCGGTGTCATTACTTTCGGTAGAGCTTCCTCATGGTACTTGTTGTACTTCTTTGCAAGCCCCCTAAACATACCGTCATAATTGGTAGCTGTTTTCGGGTAGCCGTCCCGGTTGAGGAAAAGGAAGTTGCTGTAACCGTCAATAGTAACAGCTTTTGCACCCCTGCGCCGTTTCAGCACTCGGTTAAATGCTTCATATACTTTTTCGCTCATTGGAATTTGACGAATACCGCTTTTCGTTTTTGGTGTTTCAATGTAATATCCTGTTTCCGCACTTCTTAAAAGTTGGTGGTCTACATTGATTATCCTATTCTCAAAGTTAATGTCAGTATCGGTCAGCCCGCAAAGTTCAGAGATACGAAGCCCTGTCCCAAGCAAAATAATAAGCTCGTCATAATACTTCTGATAAACTTTGTCATTTTGAGCAAAGGACAAAAAACTTTCTTCCTGCGCTGGTGTTAGCGGAACCTTTGGTTCTGTATCATCTTCAATGACAGTGTTTAACTGGAAGTCAAAAGGATTTTTCCTTATGCAATCGTCCTGTATCGCTGTGTAAAAGGCAGCTTTCAAGGAACGCTTGTCATTACTGATAGTCTTATAGGAAATTCCTTTTTCTTTCATGCGGATTGCCCATTCTTTCGCGTCGGACAGCTTCACGCTGTCAATCGGGCAGCCCCCAAGTTTATCTTCTTCCAGTAGCTTCATCAGCCGCTTGCGTCCGTTTTTCGTATTGTACCTTACATTTCCCCGGTGGCGTATCTGCTTTGCATAAAGTTGGCAGACCGTCATTTTCTTGCCTATGGTGTCTATCCCGTCGTCAAGGTCTTTCTGTATCTCTTTTACCTTTTCTCGTAGGGATATATCCTCACGCTTTCCGGCAGGGGTCTTGTCCGTAGGTACTAACTTCCACGCATACACAAACTGCGGATTACCAAAGGTATCTATATATTTGTAAGCATATCTTCCGTCTTTTCTCTGGCTCTCTCCCGACCGCAAAACTCGATTTTTGCTGTCACGTCTTTTCTTTGACATTTTTCAATGCTCCTTTCCAAGACGGAAAGAGCCTTGATATGCTTATCCCATTATAGCACATTCAAGGCTCAATTTCACTATCAGATTGTGTCTATGGTATCAATCATTTTTTCAAACTGTTTGCGCTTGATTTGAATACGGTTGCCGTTCATAATAACCCACCCGGCGGCAGGATTTTCCTCGGCTAATTTACGCAGCTTGTTTTCTCCGATACGGAAGTATTTAGCTGCTTCATCTATCGTAAGCGTGTATTTTTCCCAAATAGGCACGTCGGCGTTACTCATAGTATCGTCCCCCTTTCAATATTAGGAAAAGTGAATAGTAAAAGGGGCTTTAATCGGACGGCTGTTAGCACAACCTCGCGGGAGTTCCACCCCTGCCCGTTAAGGCAGCTCTACCCAATGCCTGCGACGCTTTTAACGCTCGGACTATGGCTATAAAGGCTTGTCTACCCTTAGTGCGTGTCGTCGCCCACAAGCCGCTACACTTGTTCCCCGGCGTGGTGGTGGTCGCTCGACTTTCTCCAATAGAAGAAAAGCGTCATGGCGCACCTGCCGTATGGCTCAACGCAAAAAGGACGTATCCGATTTGCCCTATACTGCGTCGCCGTTATCTTGCGTCGCTTTCTTTGTCAAAGAGCAAGTAAGGTCAAGTCAACAGGCAGCGGAAAGGGGGACGCTGCTTGTGGTTATCTCAAACCTTGAATGAAAGGACAGCCCGCATAAGACGCGAACGCAAGCGGTCGCGTATATCCTCATCTATGCCCCAATAGATATTTCCGCGCTCATCACGCAGCTTTCGCATAGACAGGGACGCTATGTAGCTTTCGTAATGCTGTACGACAATGTTCATAGCTTCCGGGTCGCCCTTAGTAGCGGCTATGATTACCGGGTAAGGCAACAAGCCGCGTTCGTCCTGTTCTGATTTACTAATCTGTGCAGTCATAGGCTTTTTCCTCCAAATAGCGTTTTAACAGCTTCATTGAGCTTGTCCGGCGGGACTGTACCGTTGTCCTTGACAGATTACAAAACTTTGCAATCTCGCGTTCGCTCATGTCAAAGAAATAATACAGCAGTACGGTTTCCCGCTTTTCTTCCGGCAAACTGTGCAGGGCTTCGGCAAGCAGCTTCGCAGTAATTTCTTTGCCGCCGACAACGAAAGACTGTTCTGCTTCATCATCTGCAAAATACTCGTCGCAGACGTAGAGCTGTTTTTCTTCCAGTGGCGACAGGTCAGAAAAAGTAACCTCGCGTAATTGTCGCTGCTTTGTGTCCCTGTGGGCATTCATAGCTTCTCGCTTCAACGCCAGTTTGCAAAAGCCGTTAAAAGCACAACGGATTTGCCATTGGGTACGAATAGGCTCGTTCATGTTCTCACCTCCTTTCGCTGCCGCGAAAGCGGTGGAGTTTGAAATGTCCCCTTTCGTAAACCCTCAAACCAACGCACTTCAAAATGGACGTTGGTTTTAGAAATTTTTTGAAAAAGTTTTTTGATAAAATACAAAATGCGCCCGTCTGCAAATTGCAGACAGGCGCAAAGGAATTATCAAAAGTATATGTATGATTTGTGAGTTCATCTATGTAGCCAGAATAACCCGTTGGCGGGTAATGGCTTTTTTTGATAACAGTCTATTAGGGCATAGGAAAAAGGACATGACGATACCTCCTTGATACCGCCATGTCTTTATCTAGTAGGAGAGTTATCGTTAGAATTTAGATAGATAAAAAGAAACGGCGGCTCTGAAAATCAAAGCCGCCGAAATAGAATAGGCGCGTGAAAACCTGTCTGCGTTGCGACGGCTTTTTTTCTTTGCCGTCGTCCGGCAGATGTTCTATACTATGTCAATTTCAAAAATTTCTCATTATCCTTTATTACTTTTTTGTTTTGTCTTATGTAAAAGCAGGATAACCAAAACAGAAATAGCTATACTGCATAGAATATATGTCCAATTAAAATATGATAGATTTATTAAATTCTGTGCTGATTGATTTTTAATGAAGTTTGTATATGGTGCGTTACTCTTAATCGCTTCCATAACTCCTACAACATTTATCGGTCTTAAATTGTATAAGTACGCACCAAATAAATATATTGCTGCTTTTTCAACGACCGACGGTATTAAAATAGCCAATGCAGCAAGCCATAATTGACATTGCTTGTGGGATTTCTGTAAATATAACGCCCCAAAAAGATAGGGCAATATCGCAAGGCAACAGCCCAAGAGGACAATATTCTGATGAAGCCCAAAGAGGGCAAAGAATATGCGGATAAAAAGATACGTTCCAAATATAATTAACCAATCAATGAGCAAGCTTTTTATTGGCGTGTGCTTTTTTACTATTTCATTCTGTAACTGCATTTCACTACCTCCCAAATAGACGTTACACTTTTGGAAACGTCAAGGTTACGGTTGTTCCACCGTATGAATTGTTTTTAAGCTCCACCGTGATAAATAAGTCAGTTGCCATTTTCTGAACAAGGTATAAGCCCATACCTGTAGAACGACTAAGGTAACTGCCCGTATCTCCGGTAAACCCCTTGTCGAAAACAAAGGGTAAGTCAGACAATGGTATGCTTGTGCCGTTGTCTTTGATAGATAAAGAAATCTGTTCACTATTCATACTATCAGCTATGGAAAATATGAGCCGTGGGGCAAGGTTGTTTCCCACATATTTCACACTATTACTGATTATCTGTCCTAAAATGAACATCAGACCTTTTTTGTCAGAAATCACTTGATAATCGTTTTCGGTATATTCAATAGAAAATCCGGCTTCTTCAAGAAGCGTTAAATTATCTTCAACTGCTTCACGGCAAGTTCCAAGAATTGAAAGCGACTCAAAAGAGTAATCCTTATGTGTAGCCCCAAGCCTTGAAAAGTATAGAATTTGTTCTATATCCTGTCGGGTATGGTCGCGTACATAAAGCATACGAGTATGAACCAAAGGGGACATTTCATCTTTTCGATTATCCAGTAGCAAGGTCATAAGGGATAGTGGTTTTTTGATTTCATGCACCCAATTTTCAACATAGTGTTCATAGTCTGTAACTGTAATTTTCTGTTCGTTGATATATTCTTGCTGCGTCCTCAAATGTTTTCCCAATTCACAGATAAGAGGGCGTATTACAGCGGGAACAGCTTCACACAGTAAGTATTCGTTGGTATCGTCCGGCTCTAATAGAAAACGCCGAAAAATAGCGTCTGCCTTGTTACGTTTTCTGATTGATATAGCAAGAGGAATAGCAAGTGCGGCAAATGACACAAAAATTATCAATGCAGCATAATTTATAAAATAATCAGGGTTAGCCAACCAAGCAAGAAATATAAAGAACAAGTCCAAACAGGCAAGTGTAATAATCCATACCCGGTTAGAGGAAATATAGATTAAAAGTATTTTCAACTTATTCATAAGCGCACCTGCTCTTTCAAGCGGTAGCCTTGACCGCGCACTGTTTCTATACGTTCTTCAAGACCAAATTCACGAAGCGTTTTTCGCAGCCGAGTAAAATTTACTTGTAATGCATTTTCGTCTATAAATTCTTCTGTTCCCCATAGTCTAATGCATAATTCTTTTTTAGAAACAATCTTAGGGCTATTTTTCAAGAGAGCAAGTAATATTTTTCCTTCGTTCGGTGGCATAAGGTAAGAGCTATTCCCTACATAAATTGTAAAGGTATTCGGGTCAAGTAAAAAACCACCTCCATCAAGTAACCCTTGCTGTACCTGTTCTTCTTTACGTCGAAGAAGATTTTTAATTCGGGCAAGTAAACGTGACATATTACAAGGTTTTGTTAAATAGTCATCAGCCCCCAAGTCTAATGCGTGCAGTTCGTCCTGCAATTTATCTCTTGCAGTCAATACGAGTACCGTACCAATCTGTTTAGCTTTCAACTCTTTACATATTTCAAAACCCGAACGAAAGGGAAGATTGATGTCAAGCAAAATTAAGTCGGGAAAATATGCTGCTATTTCTGATACTGCGTTTTCAAAATCCGATAATCCAATCGTATCATATCCCGATTTTTCTAATAAGTTCAACAGTTCTTCTCGCATATAAACATCATCTTCAACCACAACTATCTTTGCCAATATGTCCGCCTCCTTTCCCATAATATTTATAAGCCTGTTAAGAATTGGGCTTGTAATTGAGCTTTCCTATTTCACGATTAGCTGTTCGAGCAACAGCCACACCGTAAATTACCATAACAAGAACAACAATAACAGCCATAGCAATTAAAAGAGGATAGGACTGTTCAAGGTGTGCCGCTCCTGAATATAAATATAGCTGCATGGCATATATCCCTACTGCTCCGCTGATACACGCTAATATAAGAGGAAGCAGGAAATACCATAATACTTGTTGGTTGATAGAACGCTTAATTTGTTCACGTCGTGCTCCTAAAATAGAGAGTGTTAGATACCTTGATTTTGTAGTTTGCATTTGCGTCAAGAATTGCAGGGCAAGTAATGCACACGCAATAATCAAAAACATAAATCCCATGTATAGTGTTGTATAACTTCCGGAAATAACATAAAATAATTGTCGCCCAAAATTATTAAGATAGCTTTCGTAATATAGACCAGATGGTTTTAACAAATCACGAGCTTCCATAATCGGTAACATTAAACCTTTTGTTTCAACAAGTTCATTAGGAATACAAAAGTTCCAATAAACCATACAAGTGTCTGAATTTACAAATTCTGAATATATCTCATCTGAAACAATCAATGCAGTTATAATCTTGATATTTTCATCTGCGGTCAACCCTTTCATCGGTACAGAGGGAACAAGATAAAATGGTCTTTCGTTGATAGAAAGCAACGCTTCATTATTCGCCTGTGCGTCTGCTGCAATTTGATTTAACAGTGTAACCGTTTCATCTTGAGCATTACCTAAAAAATCTGGGTTGAGATAATAGACAACTTCATTGTTCCCAAGGCTAATCTGTTTTTCTCCCGCGGCATCCAATAACCGATTATAGGAAGATACAGGAAGCAAATAAGGAGAAGAACTACCAGTATCAATAAGACCTAAAAGGTTTAAGGCAGCAGGTTGGTCGGAGCCAAAACTATACATACCATCTTCTTGTGTGGCAGGGTCTACTACATCTTGAGGTAAATGCTGCACGATTTGTTTCCTAAATTTCGACCAATCAACAGGAGAACTTATCCCATCCGAAGCAGTGGATTTTATATTTCCTATTTCCATACGGTTCAGATTTGATACATAAGGACGAATTTGTTCGTTGGAAAGATACTTCTCAACAATTTGGTCGTTGCCCATTACAGTAAAGTCATAAACAGAAGTACCTCGTGTCAATTCACTTCCATATGACATTATGCGCACTGAGCCGTCGGTAATTAACATAATAGTAAGCATCATCAGAATGGACGCTACGCTGATTGAAATATATTTATTAACGACATTTTCATGCAACTGCCGTAAAGTAAATACATAAAGTCCTCTTGTGGCTTTGTGTTTTATAGAAGCTGCCCATATACTCAAAATTCTTGCAAGTCCTCGAATAAATAGAATTGTTCCGATAATTCCAAGTAAAACGGCAATAAGCAGCATTGCCCCACTCGCAGCCATAAAATGCTCTACAACAATCCAGTACGCGACAAGCAAAATTACGGTGCCTATAGCAAACGATACGAAACTTACATATGGATTCCCTGTGCGTTGCTTTTTCGCCATCTCTCCATAAACAAGTTGATGTAGCTCTTTACGGAACAGCTTTCCGCATAGAACAAACAATGCTACAAACTGAATAATCAAGAAGCCTAACGATGTGAAAATAGCGGCACTTACAGAAAAACTTAATTGGTGTGTAATGATACCATGCCCTACTAAACGCGCGGTTGTAAGACTTATAGCTTCGGATAAAAAGCCACCGCATACAAGCCCTCCTAAAAGAGCTAAAAACGACGTGATTAGCCCCTCTGTCATTATTTGAATAAATAATTTAATCTTTGTCATTCCAAACATCAAATAAAGCCCCAGTTCTCGACTACGACATTCAAGTTGATATTTGTTTGCAAATACTACGAGAAAGAACACAAATAATAAAGCACAAAGATAAACCGTCGGTAAAAGATTAGTAAGCAACCGTTCTACTGCGTCGCTCTCAATTTCACTTAAAAAACGTATTACGTCCTGTTGTCCAAGAGAAAGCACTATATAAAACATTGCTACGGCTGTTATCATTGTCAGAAAATAAATTAGGTTTTCGCTACGGCTCCGTTTGGCGTTTCGCCATGTGAGATTAAAGAACATTTGCACTTCCTCCCCCCATTTGAGCCATCACTTGTAAAATACGTGCATAAAAATCTTCCTGTGTTTCATTTGGAATTTTACGACGTAACTCATGGAAAATAACACCGTCTTGAATGAACAAAATACGAGAACAGAAACTCGCGGCGTTAGGGTCATGCGTGACCATTAGGATTGTGCGTCCACGCCTAAGATTGATTTCCTGTAACTTCTCCATGAGTAAACGTGCTGATTTTGTATCTAATGCACCTGTAGGTTCATCAGCCAAAATAATATCGGGGTCAGAAATCAAACTACGTGCAGCAGCTACGCGTTGTTTTTGACCGCCCGACATTTGTGACGGAAATTTAGAAAGAACGTCTGTAATTCCAAGAAAATCTGCTATATCTTTTAGCTTTTTTTCCGCTGTAACAATGTCAATATTATGAATTGATAAAGGCAATATAATATTTTCTTTACCAGTTAGATTATCAAGTAAAGCAAAATCTTGAAATAGATAACCAATCTTGTTGCCACGATATTCAGCCAACTTCGTGCCATCAAAAGAGCTTATATTGGCACCTGAAAGTAAAATTTGTCCAGAGGTTGGTTTAATGACCGTAGCAATACAATTCAACAATGTTGTTTTTCCAGAACCGCTGGCTCCCATAATTCCCAAATATTCGCCATTCAGAACATCAAAGGTAATTCCGTTTAGTGCTTTTGTTGGAACCCCCTCTTTGGAATATGCTTTGTGCAAGTCGCGTACTTCTAATAGTTTTTTTGTATCATTCATATCTCACACCTCACATTTTTTGCTTACGCTTATCTTACGAATATAATTTTACTGCATAAGAAGCAACCACACCACTTACAGTTGTTGTAAGGTTTATTTGTTTGTTTATTGTATCTGCATTTTATGTTGTTTCTTTCTCATATCAAAAGGTTTTTCCGCGTTTTTTGGTATCAGCCACATATACCCCAGTTTTGAAACGCCCGGTATGCGATTTTCGCTACAAAGTATCTGTACTCGTCTTTCAGAAATTCCCCATTTCTTTGCCGCTTCGGGACAAGACATATATTCCATAATCAAAACGCCCTTTCCTCAAATTTTACCAGTATAATTATACTCGGATAGCCGAATAATATCAAGTATATGATATGCTCTATTTCAGTCAATAATGTGCTGTGTGTAATCATATCTCGAAAGGAAGATGAAATATACAATGTAGTTGGGTGAAATGACTATGAAGCAGAACAAAGAAAAATTTGATTTTAAGGCTTTCGGGCAAGCCATTAAAGCAGCAAGAAAAGCAAAGGGAATATCACGCAATCAGTTAGCCGACACGCTGAATATTGCACCCCGATATATCGCGTCCATTGAGAACAGCGGGCAGCACCCAAGTTTACAGATTTTATATGAGCTTGTAACCCTGCTTGATGTATCAGTAGACCAGTTCTTTTTCCCGGAACGGGAACAGGAGAAATCCACGCGCCGCCGTCAGCTCGATACTATGCTTGACGGTATGAGCGAAAAAGATTTGAAAATCCTGTCTGCTACTGCAAAAGGAATAGAGGAAGCCAACAACGACGAAACGGGGGAATAAAGTTCTCTCGTTTTTGTTTATATAGAGTGATTGAAACGTCGCAGATTGCGGCGTTTTTCTTTTGGGAAAGTTCGTCAAATTTGCCGTTCCCGGTGTTGTAGGTAGTAAGGGATAAAGTTTCGTAGCAAGCATAGGAAAAGAGTACCCTTTTCCGTATTTTCGCCCTCCCGTCCTGCGGTGCGTCGGTTGAAAATTGCTTGTTGGGAAGTGTCCCAAACCCTCGGAACGGAAAGGAGCGATTGCATGAACGGACGCAAAAGAAAAATACAAATCAAATTCTATGTAACAGAGGAAGAACGGGCGTTGATTGAGCAGAAAATGAAGCTCGTCCCTACCCAAAACATGGCGGCGTATCTTCGCAAGATTGCCATTGACGGCTATATCATTCAGACAGACCATAGCGATATAAAAGCCATGACAGCGGAGATACAGAAAATCGGGGTCAACATCAATCAGATTGCAAAGCGTGTCAATGCGACAGGCAGCGTTTACCAAGAGGACATAGAGGAAATAAAGGGGGTGCTTGCGGAGATATGGCGGTTACAAAGATTAAGCCTATTAAAAGCACGTTGAGCAAAGCCCTTGACTATATCCAAAACCCGGATAAAACAGACGGGAAAATGCTTGTGTCCTCCTTTGGGTGCAGCTATGAAACGGCAGATATTGAGTTTGGATTTACGCTTGCACAAGCCATAGATAAGGGAAACAATCTCGCCCACCATTTGATACAGTCCTTTGAGCCGGGAGAAGTAGATTATGAGAAAGCCCACGAAATCGGAAAGCAGCTTGCCGACGCGGTAACAAAGGGACAGCATGAATACGTCTTAACTACCCACATAGACAAAGGGCATATCCATAACCATATCATTTTTTGTGCGGTCAATTTTGTTGACTACCATAAGTACAATTCCAATAAGCGCAGTTACTACGGCATACGGAACATGAGCGATAAGCTGTGCCGGGAAAACGGGCTGTCTGTTGTCGTTCCGGGCAAAGGCAGCAAGGGAAAAAGCTATGCAGAATATCAAGCGGAAAAGGTCGGTACAAGTTGGAAAGGCAAGCTGAAAATTGCCGTTGATACGCTTATCCCCCAAGTAGCAAGTTTTGAAGAATTGTTGCAGCGGTTACAGGCAGCGGGTTATGAGATAAAGCCGGGAAAATATATCTCCTGCCGCGCTCCCGGACAGGAACGCTTTACCCGTCTGAAAACTCTCGGTGCAGATTATACAGAGGAAGCAATCAAAGAACGGATTGCAGGCAAGCGCACAAAGGCGGCGAAAGCTCCCAAAGAGCAGCGCGGCGTATCGCTGCTTATCGACATTGAAAACAGTATCAAGGCACAAGAGAGCCGGGGCTATGAACAGTGGGCGAAAATCCATAATCTGAAACTGGCTGCAAAGACTATGAATTTCTTGACGGAACATAAGATTGAGCAGTACGCAGATTTAGTCAGCCGGATTGAGGAAGTAAATGCGGAAAATGAAAAGACAGCAGACGCATTAAAGAGCGTGGAAAAGCGTCTTGCAGATATGGCGGTGCTGATGAAGCACGTTACTACCTACCAAAAGACAAAACCTGTCTATGAAGCATACCGCAGGGCAAAGGATAAGGACGCATACCGGGCAAAGCAGGAAAGCAGTCTGATACTCCATGAAGCGGCAGTAAAGACACTGAAAGCGGCGGGCGTTACTAAACTCCCCAATCTTGCCGCCATGCAGGAAGAATACGGGAAACTACAAGCGCAAAAAGAAGCCCTTTACGCTGATTATGGCAAGCTGAAAAAACAGGTCAAGGAATACGACGTTATCAAACAGAACATAGACAATATTTTGCGGCAAGGCAAAGAGCCGGAACGGAAGAAAGGAAAGGAACGGGAATAATTATGAAAATGGTTGGTATTACACCATGTTACAGAATAACATTAGAAAATGGCAGTTATGGCGTAGAAACTTATATTAACGCAGACAGTAAAATCCAAATTACTTTTGAGGACGGAAATACACTTATCGGATATATAGAATGTGTGGAATATGGAACTTATTCCGATGAAAATGATACTCTGGTTATAAGGGGAGAGAATGGAGAGCTGTATATCCTATTGGAAAACCGAATAAAGGATATAGAAGAACTGCACGAATAAAGTAAAAGAACAGGGCGCAGACAGCCAACAAAAGACTGTCCGCGCCCTGTTTTATGTAGGTGCGTTTTTGGTATCTGTTACGCAATAGAACGTCATTTTTAGGGGATAAGGTATAAAACCCTTGCCGCGTCATTTTCAAGCACTGAAAGCCCCGTAAATCAAGGCTTTTTTTGCCCCTACTACGTAACAAGGGCGCGCCGTTTTCTCATGCGCTCCGCTGCCTGTCTGCGGGTAATACGCTTCCGGCAGTCCGGGCAGTATTTGACGCTGTTAGAGGTGGACGCAAAAGAAGTTCCGCACTCGGTACAACGCTTTTTATCCTCGGTCTTGAAAAGCTCTGCATACAGCAGCTTATCAAGGGGCAATACGGCGGTCTGAAACCATTTGCAAAGAAGCGAATAGGAAATAAGCTGCGGGCAGACACATTCCTCCCCGTCGTCCAGTAAAATACAGTGTCCGTTATCGCAGTTGCAGCACTCCTTTTTTATAAGGCTGTTGACTTTCCGGCTTTGGGGTGGTGTAAGCCGCTTTATCCCGGTCATACCTCATCAGCGGCGAAAATAGCAAGCTCCGCATACTCATTTTCTGTCAGAGGTGCGATTTTCGCAAGGGTGCGTTTCGCCAGTTCCCGCATATCCTCGTCCATGAACGGCAGCGCAGCGTTGATGTTTTCTGTAAGCCCACGTTTGCCGTCCTCATTGTAAATGCTCAACAGGTTTGTTTCTTCAACTGTCAGTCTAATCATGCTCATACCTCCAATTCGTGATTTTTTGATTTTACAGCCGCCTTTTTCGGGGCGGCTTTTCTTTTGTCAGCGGCAAGCTGCGCCCGGATTGAGGGGCGCACCCTGCGAATATCTGTGCCCCGGTTTTCATTTTTATCAATCAAGGCGTATGTTCCATGTCTGCCCTCGATTTTGGAAAAGGAAAGTGTCTTATAGGGCAACATGGAAAACAGACGGTCGGTGTCCTTAGAGGACGCAAGCTGCATAAATGTCGGGGACAGCTCCACCATGAAATGTGTCCTATTAGGGCTATTGGGCGTGTCCCTGCGCTTCATTTCCTGCACAATGCGCCGCGCTTCGGCTTCAATCAGCCCAGCACGCAGGGCGGCGGTATGTTCCTTGAAGTCGCCCGGTGTCAGTTTATCCCGTTTTTGCTTTTCTTCCCGTAAAAGGAATTGTAGCGCGTCCGGGTCGTTGGGTACTGCTTCAAAGTGTTCAAACTTCCCTAAAGAAGTATCGGGATTTCCGTTAAAATGCTGTCCGGCGGGTATCTCCCTTGTCCCATGCTCATAAATCAACTTGACTGTGTCGGCGGCAAGCGCATTGTCCTTAACGCGCTCATACTGCCTTGCATAGTCAAGCTCATAAAGATTGCCTTTGATTTTCCCGCGCTCCCTGCCCGTCAGCTCGACGGCATAGGCAAGAACGCAGTCGCAGGTCTGCTCTTTGTAAAAACACCATGTATTGTGGGCGGCGGTATCCTTTAGGAACACGTCGCGCTCCTTAAAACAATGCGTCCCGGACGGGCGGCAAAACCATAGCAGCGTCTTATCCTCTCTGTTAGGGCTTGCCGCTGCTTTTGCGATAATCTCCTTGTCAATGTCAAAATCACTTTGGAAAAATCCTGTATTCTGCCGCATGATAGCGTCAAGAGAAGCGAAAATATCCACGTTTTCAAACTTATTCATGCGTCAGCTCCTTTCCAAATCCTGTGTTTTCTGTTTTGCCTGTTTCTTCGGTGTCTGTTCTTTCGCTGCTTTAAGCTGCGCCCGGATAGA
>ONZU01000324.1_pt1 | contig 50397 bp, 43 predicted proteins | sample 1671161 | NCBI WGS metagenome assembly ONZU01 (sample SAMN06348128, study PRJEB24527) | human gut metagenome | biome: human gut; feature: ankylosing spondylitis patient; material: feces | host: Homo sapiens | place: China | collected 2015-10
CTAGAAGAGAAAAATACTTTTTTACACATGTGCCATCTCTCCTAATTTGGAGAGATAGGATTTTTGTGCGGTTTTGGGGACTAATACTAGAGGTTTGCATATTACTTTGGCAATTTCTAATTCCTTTTTTAGAGAAAACATTGAAACTAAAAGTGAAACATTAAAGTCGCATGTTTCAGTCTTAAAAGTATTGATAATCAACAAGTTGAAACATAACAATGAAACATGAAACATAAAATATGCAAAGGTAAAATATACGTAATTCCAATGACTATTTAGGGCATTCTGAAACATTTTGTAGAGGATTTCAAACTGCAATTTGTCTGTCTAATTGCAGTTTATATTCACCACCCTAAAAATACCTTATAGTCCTCTGCATATCAAGAGCCACGAACGAAAAAAATGCAGCGAACGCCCCTTGTTGTAAAATAAAATAATAACTTTGCAGCAAAACGATAGAAGAAAAGCAATTACACAAGCATTGACATGAATATCAGTATATTAGGTTCGGGAAACGTGGCGACATTGCTATCAAAAGCATTCATAAAGGTAGGACACACCATTGATGCCGTTTATAGCCGCAACATAGAACACGCACAGACTTTAGCCGAAGCTATCGGTTGTCCCCGTGCTATCAACCATACTGATTTACTGCCCAAAAGCGACATTTACCTCTTTGCTTTAAAAGACGATTCCTTAGCTTCTGTTATACAACAACTTTCGCAAAACATTCATGCGAGGAAGGGAACATGGATTCACACAGCAGGGAGTGTTCCAATCTCTGTATTTCCCAAAAGCGTTCTGTGCGGTGTACTCTATCCCATGATGACACTGAGCAAAGACAAGGACATTGACTTTAAAACGATCCCGCTTTTCGTTGAAGGCAACACACCTCAATCGTTCAAAATGGTAGAGGACTTAGCGAACGAACTATCAGACACGGTATATCCGCTTGACTCTGCCAAACGCAAGAAGTTGCACTTAGCAGCCGTATTTGCCAACAACTTTACCAACCATTGTTGTACATTAGCTTACCACCTACTCGAAAAGAACGGCATCGCCCCCACTGTCTTGCTCCCCATCATTGACGAGACAGCGCAAAAGCTCCACCACCTCTCCCCTACCGAGGCACAGACGGGTCCTGCCAAGAGGTGGGACGAAAAGGTCATGAACGAGCAACTTCGCGAATTAGCTGACGAGGCTGAACTCCAGGAGATATACCGATTAATGAGCCAAAGCATTCACCAACATAGCCATAGCGAGCATGATTAACTACGACTTACGAAAGATACGAGCCTTAGCCTTTGACGTTGACGGCGTGTTAAGCACCAGCAATGTTTTGCTAATAGAAGGTGGACAACCTTGTCGAACGGCAAACACAAAAGATGGCTACGCATTGCAATTGGCCATAAAGTACGGCATTGAGATTGCTATCATTACAGGGGGCAACAGTCCCATTGTACGCCAACGCTACGAGTCATTAGGCATCAAGAGCATCTTTATGGGAGCTGCCGTAAAGATAGAATGCTTTGACCAGTGGCTGGCTCAAAAGGGATTACGCCCCGACGAAGTGCTCTATATGGGCGACGACATACCTGACTACGAAGTCATGAAGAAGTGTGGCTGCCCTTGCTGCCCTAACGATGCAGCTATCGAGATAAAAGATATCGCACGCTACGTAAGTCCGCTCGAGGGTGGATGCGGTTGTGTACGCGACATCGTTGAACAAGTATTGCGCGCTCAAGGACTTTGGATGGCCGACAATCGCGCTTTTGGATGGTAATCAATCATATTGCACCTAATTTAACAAAGAAAAACTTTAATCATCATAAACCAGACTGCCATGCTTGACAATTTAAAAAAATACAACATCGTATTAGCGAGCAACTCACCACGCAGAAAAGAGTTGCTGCAACGTATGGGAGTAAACTTTAAAGTACGCACCTTATTTGGCATTGACGAAAGTTACCCAGACTCCTTACGTGGCGAGGACATCGTGCGTTACATTTCACGTAACAAAGCACAAGCTTATCGTTCGTCAATGGCACCGAATGAACTGCTTATCACAGCCGACACGATTGTGTACGTTGAAGGCGAAGTTATGGGCAAACCCAAGACGGCTGAACAGGCCAAAGAGATGTTACACAAGCTTTCAGGTAAATCACACCAAGTTATTACAGGCGTTACAATCGTTACGGCTGATCGTACTGAAGACTTTGGTGTAACGAGTCAAGTAAAGTTTGCCGAGATAACCGACGAAGAGATTAACTTTTACGTTGACAACTACTTACCCTTTGACAAGGCGGGTGCTTATGGCATTCAAGAGTGGATTGGCATCGTAGCCGTTGAGGAGATTAAAGGCAGTTACTTCAACGTTGTCGGTCTGCCAGTGCAACGCCTTTATCAGAAGCTCAAGACTTTTTAAATCCGCATAGTTCCCCGACCTTAACATTCTTCATCATGCTAAAGCTATATGACAAAAACAATCCACCAGAGCGCATTGCACAAGTTGTGGCCACACTGCGTGATGGAGGAGTTATCATTTTTCCTACAGGTACAACGTACGCATTAGGTTGTCACGCGCTAAAGGAGCGTGCTGTTGAGCGCATCTGCAACATTCGAAATATCAACCCTGCCAGCCACCCATTGTCGGTCATTTGTTACGACATGAGTGCGATTAGCGAATACGCACGCATTTCGACGCCTACGTATAAGGTCATGAAGCGCAACTTGCCTGGGCCTTTTACTTTTATCATTCCTGGCAAGAACAAGTTACCCAAGATATTCCGTTCACGCAAAACGGGCGAAATTGGTATCAGAATGCCTGACAGCCCTATTCTGCGCGATATTCTGCGCGAGCTCGATGCTCCCCTTATGACAGCCTCGTTGCCCACTGAAGGCTATGACGACGATGCCTACCGCACTGACCCTGACTTAATAGACGAGACTTTTGGCAATCAAGTTGACCTCGTCATTGACGGAGGAATGGGTTACTTAGGCGAAACAACGATTATTGACTGCCACGACGATAGCTTTGAAGTGATACGTCAAGGCGATGGCATACTCATGTAAACCAACCAAAATGAAAAAGACTTTTCTACTTTCTGCACTCTTATTGTGCACCATAACGTCGTTCATTACAAGTTGCTCTGACGACAACGAGCATAGCAGTAAATACAATTCGACGCCACCCACCTTCAACGACTTGACCATAAAGGAAATCTCGACAAATAGTACGACCTTACACACGGGCGAGAAACTTGTCGCTACAATGCAACAAGCCAAAATTGGCAAACTGCTCTACAAGGCTAAATACGAATGGGCTATTAACCCCGAAACAGAAGGCAACTCACAGAAGTACAAGACAGTGGTCATCTACGACCAAGAGCCGCAAAACCCAACGGACACGCTCATTATCAACACGCCAGGCACGTATACGCTTACATTCAAGGGTACGTACGATGCCTCCGCGCACACCACGCTTTGGAGAGAAAGCGGAGCTGATCAAAGCAGCAGCTTTTGGCCTGACAACTCAGGTAAAGTTACCTACAGCTCACGTGGTGAATTCGGATTTACCGTTGTAGCGACCAAGAAGATTACTGTTCAATAATACCACTTTCTAAAGACGAGCAATAACGACACACGCGTGTATTGGCTCGTCTTTTTTATTTTCAGTAGAACACGACCATTGACTCCATGAAAAACGACCTTTACAACGACACCTTGCCTATCATGCGCGATACGCCCTTCGCCTCACTCATGAACCGACGCATCTATAATGTGCTATTAATTGCCACTCCTTACGATGCCTTTATGCTTGAAGACGACGGACGCGTAGACGAAGAGATTTTTAATGAATACGCATCGCTCAACCTGCGCTATCCACCCCGCTTTACGCGTGTCACCACACAAGAGGAGGCATTGACAATCATGTCCGACCGCCATTTTGAGTTGGTCATCATTATGCCCAACCTTGCAGACAACGCGTCCTTTAAACTCGCAGCCCCAATTAAGAAACTTCACCCCAACGTGCCTATTGTGATGCTTACGCCTTTCTCGAAAGAAGTGAAGCTACGCATCAGCGAGTCAAATATGCACAACATCGACTACGTCTTTTCGTGGTTGGGAAACGCTGAACTACTACTCGCTATTATTAAGCTCATCGAAGACAAGATGAACGCCCCACACGACGTTAACGAAGTGGGGGTGCAAGCTATCGTGTTAGTTGAAGACTCTGTGCGATTTTACTCTTCAGCCCTTCCGCTGCTTTACCGAACTATCTTAGAGCAAAGCCGTGAGTTTGCTAAAGAAGCGCTCAACGATCACTTAAAGATGCTCCGCATGCGCGGTCGCCCCAAAGTGTTATTAGCCCGTAGCTACGAAGAGGCCGAACAGCTTTGCCACGTCTACAGCCGCAACCTCTTGGGCGTTATCACCGACATTAGTTTTAATTGCAATGGGCAGAAAGATGTCACCGCTGGAGTTGCACTCTCAAGAGCCTTGCTGAGCAACGATGCTCACCTGCCGATTATCATGCAATCGTCCGACCATGCGAACAAATGCTTTGCAAACGAATTGGGTTTGTCGTTTGTACAGAAACACGCCAAGACTTACCCCACTGACCTACACAATGCTATTATACGTCATTTCGGCTTTGGCGACTTTGTGGTTACCGACCCTTCGACGCATCACGAACTGCTGAGGATTAAGAACCTTAAAGACCTACAACTCCACCTCAACGACATTCCCGACGACCTACTCTATCAACATCTCGAGCAAAACAACATTTCGCGCTTCTTATATTCACGCGCTATCTTTCCTCCTGCTGAAGTGCTACGTCAACACGACGTAACACAATATAATAATATGCATGAGGCCAGAGTTTACATCAGCCAACTGATTGACCGCTATCGAACGATGAAGCACGCGGGGGTTGTGGCCGTATTCCACAAAGAGGACTACGACAATTACAATAACTTTACACGCATCGGCAAAGGTTCTTTAGGCGGAAAAGGACGCGGTTTGGCTTTTATGAACTCGTTTATTAAGCAGTATCTACTACAACACGACAAAGAATCAGCCATAAGAGTCGACATACCCAAAACGGTGATTATATGCACCGACGTATTTGACACGTTTATGAACGACAATCACCTATACCCCATAGCGCTGAGCGATGCAAGCGATGCAGACATCTTCGCGACTTTTCAAAGAGCCGTCCTCCCGCAAAAAGTGATTGAAGATTTGACAACGTTACTCTCGTCTGTTGAAAAACCTTTAGCGATACGCTCCTCCAGCCTATTAGAGGACTCTCATTTCCAGCCATTCGCAGGCGTTTATTCCACCTACATGGTAGGACACAATGCCCCCAAGCCGCAGATGTTAGCTAACGTACGCGCTGCCATTAAGGGCGTTTACGCTTCTGTATTTTTTAAGCAGAGTAAGAACTACCTCAACGCCACCCAAAACCTTATCGACCAAGAGAAGATGGCAATCGTTATTCAAGAGGTAGTCGGGAGCGTGCACGACATGCTCTTCTACCCCACCCTATCAGGCGTTGCACGTTCATACAACTTTTATCCTTTCGAAAACGAGAAGGCCGAAGACGGAGTTATCAATATAGCATTGGGCCTTGGCAAACAAATTGTAGACGGTGGCAAGTCGCTCCGTTTTTCGCCTCAGCGTCCCAAGAGTCCACTTCAGACTTCGACCATAGCCAACGCCTTGAGCGACACGCAAGATTCTTTCATTGCACTCAACTTACAACAGGCCAACGAACCCCTTGCGCTCAACGATAGTTACAATCTCAAGCGCTTGCAGCTAAAGGACTTTCCACGAAACGATACCGATGCTCCTTACATCTTTTCTACTTACGACTGGCAAAACAATCGCATAATTCCGGGTCTTCACCCCGAGAGCGGCCGCAGCATCGTAAGCTTTCAGTCACTGCTCAATCATTCCCAATTGCCCTTCAGCAACATTATTGACAGGCTCATGAAATTGGGCAAAGACGAAATGAGGCGCGACGTTGAAATAGAGTTTGCCATGCAATTAACGTCCAACAGTACCGCAGAGTTCTTTCTGCTTCAGATTCGTCCCATAGCTAACAATAATATAAGTAACGAATCCTTTCATACGTCAGATTTTGGCAATCACACGAAGTTGATTAGTTCGAGCCGTGTATTGGGCAACCTTATTAATAGGAGTATACAGGACATTATTTATGTCAAGAACGACCATTACTCTGCAGCACAAAGTAGAGAAATCGCCCAACTTATCGCCCAAGCGAATACATCATTCATGACGAAGCATAAAGACTATCTGCTTATAGGCGCAGGTCGTTGGGGAAGCTCTGACCCCGCACTGGGCATTCCTGTGCGTTGGGCTGACATTGCAGGCGTTGGCGCTATTGTCGAAACTGAAATGAAGCAACGTCACATTGACGCAAGTCAGGGTTCGCACTTTTTCCAAAACCTTACTTCGTTAGGCATACCTTACTTTACGCTCTCAATCGCTGACACGGATTACGAATTTAACAAAATGTGGTTTGAGGAAGCGCCAGCCTCTTTTGAGAACGAACACATTCGCCTCATTCACTTAACTTCTCCGCTTCTAATAGCCGTTGACGGCAAAAGTCAGAAAGGCGTCATCGCCTTCGGCCAATAAGTAAGGCTTTTATCAAAAAAGGGATGTTCTGCATAAATAAAGTTACAAATATACCATATTTTACCTATAAATATAAATTTATGTAAGCATTCTCAGTATCATATAAACATTTTGTATTATATTTGCAATAAATAAATACCAACTGATACAAAGCTACAACGCTTTGCATCACATATCTATCAAAACAGAGCATCTCTAAACAACTAAAGCAATGATATACGATTTAGACATGATTCGTACCTTTTATGCCACCTACATGGAACGCATAAAGAACGTACGCAAACAAATAGGCAAACCATTAACTTATGCCGAGAAAGTGTTATTTGCCCACCTTGCCGACTCCTCTACACTACAGAAAGACGGCTTTAAACGTGGACAAGACTACGCACAATTCTATCCGAATCGTGTCTGCATGCAAGATGCCACTGCACAAATGGCCATTTTGCAGTTTATGAATGCTGGCCGCGATAGCGCTGCTGTACCAAGTACCATTCATTGCGACCACTTAATACAAGCTTACAAAGGAGCTTCGATTGACTTACCTACCGCCAAGCAGACCAATAAAGAGGTTTACGACTTCTTGCATTCTGCTGCCGAACGATACGGCATGGGATTTTGGGGACCTGGAGCAGGCATTATTCACCAAGTGGTATTAGAGAACTATGCCTTCCCTGGTGGCATGATGGTGGGCACCGACTCTCACACCCCCAACGCAGGCGGTCTGGGTATGGCTGCAATTGGCGTAGGCGGAGCTGATGCCGTTGACGTCATGGTTGGAAGCACTTGGGAATTGAAAGTGCCCCGACTCATCGGTGTTAAGCTAATCGGTAAACTTTCAAGTTGGGCTTCACCTAAAGACGTTATTCTATACCTTGCAGGTAAACTTACAACCAAAGGCGGAACAAACGCCATTATTGAATATTTTGGTCCTGGTGCTGAAAGCATTCCCGCTACGGGTAAAGCTACTATCTGCAATATGGGAGCTGAAGTGGGAGCTACGACTTCAATGTTTGCATACGACCAGCAAATGGGGGCTTACCTCGAAGCTACCAACCGACAAGAGGTAGCGCACTTGGCTAATGAGATAGCTAACGATTTGCGAGCCGATGACGAAGTGTTAGCTCACCCCGAAGCATATTACAACGAGTTCATTACCATCAACTTAGACGAACTCACTCCTTATATTAATGGACCGTTTACTCCTGACGCAGCACGCAACATCAGCCTTATGCCACAAACCGTAACAAACGAAGGTTACCCCGAAAAGGTGGACGTGTGCTTAATAGGCTCTTGCACCAACTCTTCTTATCAAGACATGGCACGTGCCGCCTCTGTTGTAAAATTCTATAGAGAGCATGGATATGAACTGAAAGCTCAACTTATTGTCTGTCCCGGTTCGGAATTGGTTCATGCCACAGCGGAGCGTGACGGCATTCTACAAATCTTCACGGAAGCGGGGGCTACGATTATGACTAACGCTTGTGGCCCTTGCATTGGTCAATGGAAAAGAATTACTGACGACAACACGCGTCGCAATAGCATCGTCACGAGCTTTAACCGCAACTTTGCGAAACGTGCCGACGGCAATCCTAACACGCATGCTTTTATTACTTCTCCCGAAGTGGCCGTGGGTTATGCCTTTACGGGTACACTACTCGAACACCCTTCGACTTCAACCCACTGGCCAGCGTTTGCCCCCATGGGTGAGGCGTTGCCACAAAAGGGGTATAACACAGAGGACGATAAGGTAGTTAATAGCAAACCTGCCTACACTTCACAGCCTAACCCCAATCAGGTCGTAAACATTGCTCCCGATAGCGAACGCCTACAACGACTTGCCCCATTCGCTCCATGGGACGGTAATGACTTTACACACCTTCCACTGCTGATCAAAACGAAGGGAAAATGTACGACTGATCACATTTCAATGGCTGGTCCTTGGTTGCGCTATCGCGGTCACTTACAAAATATTTCACGTAACCTCTTATTAGGAGCAATTAATGCCTTTACGGGCGAAGCTGGCATCGTAACCGACTCGCTGAACAGCAATAAATGTGAGGTTTGGAAAGTAGCGGAACACTATCGCAACGAATGCGGCGGTAGCATTATCGTGGCTGAAGATAATTATGGAGAAGGCTCAAGCCGTGAACACGCTGCCATGGAGCCTCGCTACTTGGGCGTGAAAGTGGTACTTGCGAAAAGCTTTGCACGCATTCACGAAACGAACTTGAAGAAGCAGGGCATCTTAGCTCTTACTTTTGTTCAACCTTCGGATTACGAAAAGATTAAGGAGGGCGACACGTTTGACGTTGCTTGCGCTGACATTCACGTTGGTACTCCCATTCAGATAGTCGTTCACCATACGGACGGAAGCACTGACAACATCACAGCGCAACATACTTATAATGAATTGCAGATAAAGTGGTTCAAAGCGGGTTCTGCCTTAGCAGCACTTTAAGAAGTACCCAAAAGGAAGAGAAACTCATTTCGACAAGCTTTCTAACAACATAAAAACGAATTAAGATGACGCAAACTAAGATACAAATACTTGCTGACGGCAAACTCATTGTTCCTAATCAAGTAGAAGTTCCATTCATTACAGGCGACGGCATCGGACCTGAAATTATGCCAGCCATGCAACAAGTGGTCGACGCTGCTGTCAAGGCTTCTTTCGGCAACGAACGACAGATTATCTGGAAAGAAGTAGCTGCTGGCCAACACGCATACGACACGTTAGGCACTTACTTGCCCAACGAGACGCTTAAAGCTTTTGCCGACTACCACGTGGGCATAAAAGGCCCACTTACTACCCCAGTAGGCGGTGGCATACGATCGCTTAACGTTGCCATGCGTCAAGGACTCGACCTTTATGTCTGTCTGCGTCCAGTACGTTGGTTTAAAGGTATCGAATCGCCTGTAAAACACCCAGAACGCGTTAACATGGTGGTGTTCCGTGAAAATACGGAAGACATCTACGCGGGCATTGAATGGAAGGCGAACTCACGCGAGGCAAGACTATTCTACGAATTCTTACACGATGAAATGGGTATAACAAAGGTTCGCTTCCCCGAAACATCGGCCTTTGGCGTTAAACCCGTATCAGCTGAGGGGTCGAAACGACTCGTTAAGGCGGCCTGCCAGTATGCCATTAATAATGGGACGAACCATGTTACCTTAGTACACAAGGGCAACATCATGAAGTTTACCGAAGGTGGATTTAAGGCATGGGGCTACGAAGTGAACGATGATGCTTTTGAGGGAAAAGTAAGAATGGACGATTGCATCTGTGACGCTTTCCTACAAAACGCGCTTTTGAAACCTGAAGCTTACGACGTTATTGCTACCATGAACCTAAATGGTGACTACATATCAGATATGTTGGCCGCACAAGTAGGTGGCATTGGCATTTCACCAGGAGCCAACATTAATTATGAAGCAGGACGCGCTGTGTTTGAAGCGACACACGGAACGGCTCCCGACATCGCAGGCACCAATCAAGCTAATCCCTGCTCGCTTATTCTCTCAGGCGTCATGATGCTTGAGCACCTTGGTTGGAATGATGCGGCCGAGCGCATTACTCATTCATTAGAACAATTGTTTGGCAATGGATATGCAACTGCTGACTTAGCTCGCTTTATGCAAAACGGCCACGCACTTGGCACAAAGGAGTTCGCGAATGCACTTAGCGAATGCGTTGCTAAGTAAAAACTACAACACGATGACAGATAAGAAAGAATACCTTATATATAAGTTGTCTGACAACATGAAGAGTTGCATCAAGATTGATGCCGAACTCTTTAGGAAGCTTGACGTAAAGCGCGGACTGCGTAATGAAGACGGTACAGGTGTACTCGTTGGACTGACGAACATTGGTAATGTTGTTGGCTACGAGCGAACAGAAGAAGGACTTCAACCTATTGAGGGTAAACTCTTTTTCAGAGGATACGAAATAGCTGACTTGGTACACGCTGTGCTGAATGAAGAGCGTTTTGGATTTGAAGAGGTGGCCTACCTGCTCCTTTCTGGCAGACTGCCTGACGCTGAGGAGTTGGAACAATTCCGACGCCTGCTCATTGACAATATGCCATTGATGTCAAAGACTACGCTTAACATTGTTGAATTGGAGGGCAGCGACATCATGAATATATTAGCTCGCAGTGTACTCGAACTCTACACCTACGACGCTAACCCCGACGACATCTCGCGCGATAATCTTATGCGGCAAAGCATCGAACTTATCTCTAAGTTCCCGACTATCATTGCTTATGCCTATAACATGCTACGTCATAAGGCTTTGGGCCGCTCGCTTCACATTCGCCACCCGAAAGAGGGTTTCTCGTTGGCCGAGAATTTCCTTTATATGCTCTTGGGCAATCACTACACGCCTCTTGATGCACGCACGCTCGACCTTCTGCTGATATTACAAGCTGAGCATGGCGGTGGTAATAACTCTACATTTACCGTTCGCGTCACCTCGTCAACTTGTACCGACACGTATTCTTCTATTGCCGCCGGTATCGGTTCTCTCAAAGGTCCTAAGCATGGCGGTGCCAACATTCGTGTGCACCACATGATCGAACACTTGAAACAGAACATTCGCCATTGGGACGACGAAGAAGAGATCAGCCACTATCTACACAAGATTGTTAAGAAAGAGGCTTATGACGGTACAGGCTTAATATATGGTATAGGACACGCGGTTTATACGCTATCCGACCCACGCGCTGTGTTACTGAAAGAAATGGCTCGTAAGTTAGCCGAGGAGAAGGGACGCACCGAAGAGTTTGAGTTTATGGAGCGCATTGAGAAACTTTCGGTTGAAGCCGTTTACGATATTAAAGGACGCAGCAAGAAACTTTGCGCCAACGTCGACTTCTACTCTGGTTTCGTTTACGACCTCATCGGCCTCCCCATTGAGATATACACACCACTTTTTGCCATGGCTCGCATCGTGGGTTGGTGTGCTCACCGCAATGAAGAACTTGGCTTCGTGGGTCGACGCATCATTCGTCCTGCCTACCGTTGCGTAGCTGAGTTAAAAGAATATAAGCCTGTGACTGAAAGATAAATAACATTTTAGGGTGTATCAAGATGTCATTTCATGAGATTTGACATCTTGACACACCCACTTCTACTAAGGGGTGTTCTAAAAAAATTATTTTAGAACACCCCTTAATCCGTAAGCATCCTATGTAAACTTTTCTACATAGCGTCTAAACCGGCTTAATCCTTCAACCAAAGTAACACGCGGACAAGCTATATTCCAGCGCATAAAGCCTTCACCTGCTGAGCCATACAAGCTTCCTGCATTCAACCATAATTTAGCCTCATCAATTAGCTGTTCTTCAAGTTCGCTGGACTTCGTATTTAACTTACTACAATCCATCCACACAAGATACGTACCTTCTAAATCGGCTATGGGGAAGGAAGGTAAATGCTCGTGACAGAAGTCACGCATATACTGATAATTGCCCCATATATAGTCTATCAATTGGTTTAACCATTCCTCTCCTTCATTATAAGCGGCCTCAGTGGCTATAACTCCGAAGGGATTGACATCGCACACCTCATTATCGTTAATGGCTCGATCAATGCGTGCACGCATCTGGGCATCGGCGCAAACGATGTTGGCAATCTGCAATCCTGCTATATTGAAGGCTTTGCTGGGCGATATGCACGTTACGGAATGTTGTAAGAATTCTGCTGATAGGGAAGCGAAAGGGATATAACACTGACCTGGCATTACCAATTCACAATGTATCTCGTCCGAGACAACGGTCACGTTATGACGCAAACATATCTCGCCAATACGCGTGAGTTCCTCACGCGTCCAAACTCTACAAGCAGGATTGTGGGGATTGCATAACAACATTACCTTTACTTGTGGATCAGCAGCTTTCTGCGCTAAGTCATCGAAATCAATCTCGTAAATATGACCAGTATAGACTAAGGGCGACGATACGATATCGCACCCATTATTACGAATGGAAGAGAAGAAGCAATTATAAACTGGCGTTTGGACCAATACTTTATCGCCTGGCTGCGTCAGGGCCTTTAATACAGCTGATATGGCTGGCACCACGCCAGACGTATATATTATCCAATCCTTCTCCACCTGCCACGCATGCCGACGTGCAAACCACGACGTTACGGCTTGATAATAGCTTTCGGGAACGCGCGTATAGCCAAATATGCCATGCGCCACTCGGCGTTGTAAGGCAGCGATAATGGCGGGAGACGTCTTGAAATCCATATCGGCCACCCACATCGGTAGCACATCAGCATCGGAGGCGCTGTCCCACTTATAAGAATTGGTATCACGGCGGGGAACGACTTTGTCAAAATCGAATTTCATGTCTTTTTCTTTACTTTTCTCTGATAACGATTTCACAATTTGCAGGTGACTTTATGTGTTCGTCTATCGTAACGGAACCTATCGCATCAGCCACGATACGCCCTGACATCGGATTTTTAATGTTTATTACTGCGCCACGAATGTCCGCCTGAAGGGTTGAGTCTTCAAACATTCGGTCGCAATCTGGACCAAAGGTACAATTCTCCAAAACTAAATCCTGGGCATAGCACAATGGTTGTTCGCCTGTTATGTGGCAATTGACAAGGCGAAGATGTTTCGAGTGCCAACCCAAATACTCTCCATTGAGTTCGGAGTCATAGATAGTTACGTTCTCTACCTCCCAAAAGGCATCTTTCGTCGTAATCTTAGCATTGCGCACTACTACATTCTTTACGTACTGAAAGACATACTTCGCATCACTTACTAAGCCATCAACTTCAACGTTTTGACAGAACATGAAAGGATATGTACCGCCGTGTAGCTCAACGTCCGTCAACTTCAAGCCATTTACCTTCCAGAAGGTTTCATCTGCATCGTTGATTACGACCTTGTGTAACTGCAAGTTATTCATCTCGCGGAAGAACTTTGGACCATCTATCACGCAGTCACTCATTTTCATATCATCTGAATACCAAATGGCACTACGTGATTCGGGGGCAAAATAGCAATGGTCTATAACCGAACCCTTAACATGCCACCAAGGGTACTTGCCATAAAAATGGCATCCCGTTGCTTCAAGGTCTTCACAACACTTTATGCCCGACTCGCCGTCAACGATTGTTACATTTTCAAGTCGCGTATGCTTAATGGCAAACAAAGGACGTTCGCCATAAAATTTCTCATCTTTTATTACTTCCATGATTTCGCATTTATTTATCATACCGCAAAAGTACAAATTAAAAGTAAACTACTTAGGTAGACATATTACGGAATATATAACCTTAATTACTGCCTTTCGGTTTGGCCATCGCTTCTTAACGGAATGACTTTCAACCAGCGTTGACGGAATAGACGTATTAAGAATATTACACCACGGAAACTCAGCTCTACACACATCGCTATCCATACTCCCTTCAAGCCGAACGAAGGAGCAAGCAGCGCTGCTAACGACAAGCGGACGGCCCAAATACTAAAGAAATTCATTAAGCAGGGTATCAACGTACTGGCCGCTCCCACAAACACTCCGTATGCTACAATCGAAGCGGCAAACATGGGTTCAGCAAAGGCTTCTATGCGCAATGCCATTGTACCAAGCTGACGAATTTCATCAACGGGGGTCATAATGCCGATTATCTGTGGAGCGAAAGCATACATCAAAACGCCCATTACACTCATTACGGCCATGCCCATAAAGACGGTTATATAGGCAAAGCTGCGTGTTAGATCTCGCCTTCCTGCACCAAAGCTCTGCCCTACCAAAGTGGTAGCTGCGTCGGCTATGCCATAGCCTGGCATATAGCAAAGGCTTTCGGCCGTTATGGCAAACGAATTGGCTGCTATCGCACAAATGCCTAATGGTGCTACGATTACGGTAATCATTATTTGTGCACAACAGATGATGGTATGCTCTATGCCCATTGGTAGACCGATACGCAAGGCCTTCCGTATGGTATCAAGTTTCGGACGAAAGCAGCCTTTATTCTTTGCCAAACTTAACTCTGGAGAGCGATACCATAAATACCACAACATTACGGCTGCTACTAACGACTCTGCCACGACCGTACCTAAAGCAGCTCCGCCCACGCCTAAACCTGCCCCGAATATAGGCACATCATATCCACCTACGCTTAAATAGCGTGTAGGAAATATCAAGAAAAAGTTGAGCAACACATCGAGCACACACATCGACACACCTAACAGACTTGCTACATGCACATTACCACTACAGCGCAACATGCCACTTGCTAAAAAGCTTAACTGCAGTGCAGGCAGAAAGAGCGAAAATATGAAGAAGTAAAGCGAGGCATCATGCCGTATAGCCACATCGCCTCCCAACCAATAGGGTAAATACGTGCTTATCGACATACCTAATACTGATACGGCCAATCCCCATATCACTATGGCTGTAAACGACTGACGCAACACGGCACGTGCTCCTTGCATGTCGCCAGCTCCTATCCGATGTGCCACTTGCACCGTAAAACCTGTTGACGCAGCTGAACACAATCCCCCAAATAACCACGTGGTAGTTGATACCAATCCAATTGAAGCCGAAGCTTCAGCTCCCAAACTACCCACCATTGAGGCATCTATATATTGCATCACAATTGACGACAATTGAGCTATAATCGCTGGAACACTAAGATATACCACCAACCGCAATCGCTGCCCCAATGTCATTGGCTCGCCACTACGAATTAGTGACAATAAATGCTTTGTTTTATCTGATTGCTTCATTCACAATTATCTTAAGTTTAATTACGTTTATTCCAAACTCAAGAAGTCACTTAATGGCCTAATTTTGGAGCGATAAGTATTAAGTCCTTGTTGTAGCTTAAGATTGCTAGTATATGGAATTTCTTGAGTATTATCAAAGTGGAATACCATATAATAAGATGCATTCTCTGGATGAAATCCATATTTTTCCAAAGTTTCCTTCATCCAAATCTGAAAACAACCTCTTTTACATAGTTTATATAAATGACTATTCTTTCCATTCGTATGAAGCAATACATAACCCATTTTTTCAAATCCAGGGGTAACCAATACAGATCCTTTAGAGTCCCCTGCTCTTAAATAAGTAATACCTTTCTCTACCATTAAGCAGAAAGATTCTGCTCTAACATGATTAACAAGGACTTGTACTTCATCTGGATTTTCTGACATATGCATAAACAACTCTCTTGACTTATCAGAACATTCTATCTCAAGTTTTCGTCTTAATCCTAATTGACAATATTCTTTATCTTTTTCTATTCCGATGAAATTTCTTCCAAGTAAATTCGCAGCAATACCTGTTGTACAACTACCTGCAAAAGGATCAAGAATAACCTCTCCCTTTCGGGTTGAAGCTAAAATAACACGATATAGTAACCGAAGAGGTTTTTGCGTTGGATGCTTACCACAAACTTTTTCCCATAAACTAACTGAAGGTAATTTCCATACATCTGGCATATGAACTCCATTATTAAGTTTCTCCATTAACTGATAATTGAAAAAATGTGGTACCCTTTCATTTTTTCGTGCCCATATTATGTATTCAGCCGAAAAATTGAAACGTTGATTTGTCAGCGTTTGGGGAGGATCTGATTTCTGCCATACAATCATATTTAGAATTTTATATTCTAAATCATTCAAGCACCTAGCAACCTCAAAGATATTGTGATATGTACCGCATACCCATATTGTACCAGAATCCTTTAAGATATTTCTACACAATGAAAGCCACTGATAATTAAATCTGTATATTTCTTCCTTAGAACGTACTCTATCCCAATCTCCCTTGTCAAAATTTACATAGCGACTGCCTATTTTTACAGGACCATTTCCCGAAGACAAGAAATATGGTGGATCTGCAAAAATCATATCTACAGGTTTGTCTATTTTACACAACTCCTGCATACAATCTCCATTCCTTAATTCAAATTTCTCCATTATCATCTTATCTTAATCAATCGAGTAGACTAATTCTGTATTAACACCAAACTTTTGCATAAAGTCCTTACGAGAAATTAAATTTCCTTTTATGGCATCGGCATAATACAATAGATTCTCGACAGTAAGCACACAACCATCTATACCTGTTGATTGCTTTATATTATTTAGCATATCTCCATATTTTCCCTTAAATAATGAAGACACAAATACATAATTGAAATGATTGACATCAGTAGCAAAATAATTCCACCAAAGCGATCTATTTCTTTCATAACTTCTATCGTTATTCTCTTGAATATAACGAATCATCTCGTCAGCCATATGTCTTGTTATAGTAAAGCCTTTAGAATAAGCCTTATTGTCAACAATTATTCCATTCTGCCCATAATAGAACAATCCATCTGGTCGACGGCTTCCACCCAGATGCTTTCCATGGAATGCTAACTCATTTACTAACAAATCCATTGTATATAGTTCAAAATCAACACACTTGTCTTTTCCAGAAAATGCATAATCTATCAATGTTAAGTATTTATGGTTTATATAATGCAACTTATTTCTAACCCTCTCCTTAACAACTATGACATCAGTATTTCCCTTTGCTAAAAGATCCTTGTATGGCACTAACTTTTCTATTTTATCATCAAGTGTATAGAATTCTCCTTCTTTCTGAATGTCAAGACCTATACCAACAAGGCCTATTAGATCATCTTTTATAGTCGTTGTCGTTTCTTCTAACCCCATTGAATCTAGATACAGAGAAATATCGTCTATGGTTCTAGGTGTATGATCACCTAAATAGATTAGAATCAATAATCTTCTCATTCTTAGGTAATCGGAATTTGGCGCTTTACTAGCCAGCATTTCACGATAAACAATCTTCGGCACCCTAGCTTTAGATTCCTTACCTGTTAACTCTTTATATTTTTGCAAACCAATATCTGTTATTTCAAAAGCTGATGAAATTCTACATTTATATTTTTTTAGTCCCATTGAAACAACTATATCCTTAGGTTTCTTGACAACCCAACCCAAAGTAGTCAACCAACCACATATCATTCGTGCATATTTATCAGATGAGCCTTCTATATCTGAGCGTAGCCTTCTTTTCTCATCATCATCAGCTTCCATATATGCTTGGACCCAAATATTTTGAGGAAAAGAAGTAAATCCTTCCTCATCCATAAAACCTAATTGAGATCCTATCTCAAATTTCGTCATATGCTTTTCTTCACTCAAAAGCCTTAATACTCGGCATATTGGCGGATACGACACAAAAGCCTTACCCAAGATTTCGTTCTCAACATATTTGCTCCTTGCTGTAACAAACCTTTCACCTATTGCCGTAATAGCACAAGTATCCTTCTCGTAGTTATAATTTAAGAAACCAAGTGAAATAGCCCACCTTAAAAAGCCATCAGCAGACCAATCATCAACATAAGGTTTCTTAATTCTGATAGGCTCACCATTTAAAACATAATTTTTAAATTGTTGTCCATCAAGAACTGCCTGCACTAAACCTGAGCATTTAGCAGTAGAACGAGCTTGACCTCCTGCACCTTTTCCCTTAAGCATTTCATAAGGGATTGCTTTTTTACTTCTCAGAATCTGAACAAAATCCAAATAAAGACTTGGAGATGAAAATAAATCAAGCGAACGTAAGAGAGGAAGTTTCACTGACATTAACTCTTCATAAAACTTTGACTTTGCAACAAAAATTCCTACAACTCGTTTTAAATTTTCTATAGAAGATGGATTTTGAATCCAACCAAAAGTCCTTTTTGCCATAAACTATCTATAATTCGTTATTAATACTTCCTTCGTAGCACCTATCTTTGCATGATAATTAGAATTAGAATAATTTACATTTAATTGATGTACATGATATTTTTCAGACCATTGCATCAAAGGCTCATTAACAATACCCTTATGATAAACCATATTAGATAAAGCAAATTTTACGCCTCGATCATTTAAATAATCTAATTTTTCAAAAAGAATAGCATCATCTTCACTACACCAACCCTCAAAGCCTCTCTTTCCGTCATTGTACGTACCACAAGAAATTAAATACGGAGGGTCTGCATACAAAAAATCTTGATTTTTCATAAAAGATAAATCAAAATCTCTAAAATTCACAGAATGTAAATCAAATTTAGCAATCACTTTATGCATCAGCCTTAGATTACGCTCTATACTAACATTAAAAGAACTTCTGTTCATGCCAAATGGGTTATTGAACTTCCCTTTATTGTTAAATCTAATTTGATGATTAAAACCATAACATACAAGCATGAAAAGTCTTAATGGATCAAAAGTTTCATTATAGTCAGAGCGAAGTTTATTATATCCTTCACGATTTTGCTTAGACAACTGATATTTATTAATAATAGCTTCTATCGCTGTCAACAAATCATTAATACTACTACTTCGAATATACTTATAGAGTCCTATTACATGGTAATTAATATCATTACATATTACATGTTCTGCTCGCACATTAATAGACACATCAAGCCCCCCCGCAAACAAATCCACAAAAGTATGAACCTGCGACGGAAATAGGGGAACTATTTGCGACAGCAATCTATATTTGCCTCCTATATAATTAAGGGGTGACTTTATCATTTTGCTTTCTTTATAAAATACAATTGTTCTTTAAGCCCAATTTTATTATTAGGAATTTTGTTCTTATAACGACGATGGTCATATTCTAAAAGCTTAAATGTCCGAGGATCACCAGCTTCACAAACGATCTGTGTCATTTTCTCTGTCGATAATAAGCTCTCATTATTGTAGGACAATAGAATATACTTACAATTCAAAGAACCTAACAATTCTCTAAATGCCTCCTCTGCTTTACTTTTTTTGCAGAAATCAGACATTTTCTCTGGATCTACACGCATACCCGTAACACCCTTAATTGTTGGATAATCATATTTCGCTATTGTTTCCAACAAATGATAATTTGACATATACTGTCGTCCATTGTAAGGCGGATCTAAATACATCAAATCAGACTTAACAACATTGGCCAGATCAATAGCATTCATATTATAACATCTACAATTAGTTGTACACAATTCAATTTTCTTCTCCTGCAGAACTAATGGATTATAGGTCCTTTTATCCCAGAATTTTAAATATGCTCCATAGGTTCCAGTTATATTTGACACAGATGGTACTGCATTAATCAATAAACTAAGCAGGTAGAAATATTCTACTTCTGATATTTCATCTTTCAACCTTTCTATCGCCTGCCTTATTAAATCTATTTTCAATGCATTACTACTTTGGAAATACATACGTTTCGAATACTCCGAAGGAGAATAATTTTGGTAGATAAAGGCACTACTTAAGTCAAACCAAGAAGCATTTTGAGGAGATAAATTATTTAAATAATCTACCATATCTCTCACTTGCTTAGTAATCGGAGTATCCATCTCTAAAAATCCCTTATTTAGGACATAAGAAAAATAAAGTAAATCATTAGCATATACCGAATACGCATGTTTCTTGAAGTATCTTGCAACAACACCTGTACCCGAAAACACATCCGTAACAGACTGAACGTCCTCAGTAAAATCACTTATCACACTGCCTATTCGATCTAGCATTAATACCTTACTTCCTATATAACGCATTTATATTTCCTTTTAAACGTAGACACTAAGCACACCTAAAAACACCTTCAAGTTGCTAATACATAAGCATATTCCCTTAATAAGGGGAGAGAACTAAAATTTATAGAATATTGATTTGTGCACTATCGGAAGTACACTTTTAATAAACGTAGGAACATGGCGAATTATAGACTGATTACTTACAAAAATGCACTTTAGAAAGGGCACAGATCAAGCAACAGAATTAGAACATTCTAAAAACTTTTTTTAGAACACCTCTAATAAATAAAGACTTTCTACTCTAACCATATTGGCAATAAAAGTATAATATCAGTACGAAAAAAATCATACAGGACAATACTATATGAAAGTCAAAAAATCTTCATTACCGAACCGATGTCTATCTATCAAAAGATATCTTATCTGACACAAGAAAGGGGATTTGTCGACCAACATTTTGTTCGCCAACAAGTCCCTTACTTTTCTTCTTGGAATTAAATCAGATTCTGTTGAAAAATTCTTTCTATCTATCTTCGTCTACTCCCACTCAATTGTTGAAGGTGGCTTTGACGAGATATCGTAGCATACGCGGTTTACACCTTTAACGTGATTGATAATGTCATTCGACACCTTTGCCATAAAGTCATAAGGCAAGTGAGCCCAGTCGGCAGTCATCGCATCAGTGCTTGTCACTGCACGTAAAGCTACGGGGTGTTCGTACGTACGCTCATCACCCATTACACCTACCGAACGAACGGTTGAAAGTAATACGGTGCCTGCTTGCCATATTTGGTCGTAAAGGCTTACTTCTATTTCGCCATTTTGCATATCGGCGGGGACGCCTGCTGCTAAGACGCGACGTGCTTCTTCGCCTGAAAGTTTCACCTTATAGTCGCGCAAGCCACGGATGTAGATGTCGTCAGCATCTTGTAGTATGCGAACCTTCTCTGGTGTAATATCTCCTAATATACGAACGGCTAAGCCAGGACCGGGGAAGGGATGACGAGTAATCAAATGTTCTGGCATACCCATTGAACGACCTACACGACGCACCTCGTCCTTAAACAACCATTTTAATGGTTCGCAAAGTTGTAAGTTCATTTCCTTAGGCAATCCGCCTACGTTATGATGACTCTTGATTACCTTTCCCGTAATATTTAATGATTCAATGCGGTCAGGATAGATTGTACCTTGTGCTAACCACTTAGCTCCTGTCTGTTTCTTTGCCTCTGCATTGAACACTTCTACAAAGTCGCGACCAATAATTTTGCGTTTCTGCTCTGGGTCGGTAACACCGGCCAAGTCAGCAAAGAACTTTTCACTTGCATCAACGCCTATTACATTCAAGCCTAAGCACTTATAGTCGTTCATTACATCGCGGAACTCATTTTTGCGCAACATACCATGGTCTACGAAGATACAAGTAAGATTATTACCAATTGCCTTGTGGAGCAATACAGCTGCAACAGAGCTATCTACGCCACCAGAGAGGCCAAGAATTACTTTATCATCTCCCAACTGTGCTTTCAATTCTGCAACCGTGGTATCGACAAATGAGTCAGGACTCCAATCTTGACGGCTACCACAGATGTCGACTACAAAGTTTTTAAGCAATTGCGTGCCTTGTAATGAGTGAAACACCTCTGGGTGGAATTGTACACCCCAAAGTTTTTCATTATCTGCTTGATAGGCTGCATACTTTACCTTTGAGGTGGAAGCAATACAATGGAATCCTTCGGGAATGGCTGTAATTGTGTCGCCATGACTCATCCACACTTGTGAGTTTTCATCAAAACCCTTAAACAAAGGATTTTCATGTTCGAACGTTTCGAGATTTGCGCGACCATACTCACGACTGCCTGCCGGTTCTACTTTACCACCATAGAGTTGAGCCATATATTGTGCACCATAGCAAATACCAAGAATAGGATATTTACCACGGATTTGACTTAAATCAACCTTGAAAGCCTCTGGATCATATACGCTGTAAGGAGAACCCGAGAGGATAACACCTATCACAGACTCGTCATCGTGAGGAAACTTATTATAAGGTAGAATTTCGCAGAACGTGTCGAGTTCGCGCAAGCGACGACCTATGAGTTGCGTCGTTTGTGAGCCGAAATCGAGAATAATGATTTTCTGTTGCATACGGAAATAGTTATGTTTCTGTATGCAAAGATAGTGCAAGGCGAGCGCAATGCAAAATGAAAGTCAAAAAACTTTCATTTTCATTGCCGAGCCGCAGCCTATCTTATCTAAAGATAGTGCAAGGCGAGCGCAATGCAAAATGAAAGTCAAAAAACTTTCATTTTCATTGCAGAGCCGCAGAGTTAATATAAACTACAAAACCGCCCCCAATTAGGCAGATAAATTGCTGTTTTTTGTACGTATTTTCTATACAGCATTCTCAATACTTCGTTTTATCTTTCATGTTTCATTTTTCTTTATAACTTATTGAAAATCAATCAGATAGAAAAGTGAAACATTACACTTGAATGTTTCACTTTAAGTTTCATGTTTCACCCTATAAAACACTGAGGGAGCGATTGTGCGCTCCCACAGTGTTTTTGAATCGCTCCCTCAGTGTTTTGAAATCGCTCCCACAGTGTTTTTTATTTTCTCCCACAGTGTTTTCAACATGAAACGTTGAAACAAAAAATGAAACATCGTAATACTTAGTTTCATCATCTTAACAATTTGATTATCAATGCATTAAAACCTACATCTGAAACATGAAAGCAAAAACACCGATAGGTAAATACACGTAAGCGAACATTACCGATCCACTATTTATCTTTGCAATCATGCAAGCGTATATACCTTTATATATCAGCGACCGTCCCCTCCACGACTGAAAATAGCTTATAATCTTGCTGTGTTGAAGCTAAAATCTTGTCTAGATGATCCCTACGCGTATCAGTGATAAATATTTGTCCAAAATCTTGACTACTCACATAGTCAATAATGCGTTCAACTCGATGAGCATCTAATTTGTCGAAAATATCATCTAGCAGCAACAAAGGAGTACGATGTTCACCTTTATTCTTTAAAAAGATAAATTGCGAAAGTTTCATCGCAATAAAGAACGTCTTTTGTTGACCTTGCGAAGCTTCACGCTTTACGGGGAAGCCGTTTAGTGTCAGTTCTAAATCATCTTTATGCATACCATGCAAAGAATAACCAACAATGCGCTCCTTAGCACGCCAACTTTTCAACTGAGGGAAGAGTTCACCCCTATCTCCATGACTTGTATAGCGAATGTCAACTACTTCACTCTTATTATCTGAGAGACGCTGATAAAGATGAAGAAATATCGGCAAGAACGCTGTTACAAACTCCTTGCGCTCCTCATATATCACTTGACCGCTAACCGACATCATCTCCTCTAACACAGTCATCACATTCTCATCTGGATCTTCATCCTGCTTCAGCAATGCGTTGCGCTGCTTTAATGCTTTATCATACCTTATTAAAGCATCTAAATAAGGTGCACTATATTGCATGATGACCATATCCATAAAACGCCGACGCTCTTCACTTCCTCCAAGTATTAATGCCGCATCTGCTGGCGCTATCATTACCATTGGTATGTGCCCTACATGATCAGAAATGCGCTTCACAAATTTACCATCTACCTTTACACGCTTCGGTGCGCCACGCTTCAAAGAGCAACAGACCTGTTGCGTTGCGCCCGACTCTAATTCATAGTTACCTTCTAAAATAAAATAGTCAGCCTCATGATTTAGGTTTGATGTGTCCTGCGCACTAGCAAAGCCACGACAAAACGATAAATAATAAATTGCATCAAGCACATTGGACTTTCCCATACCATTTGCTCCCACGAAGCAATTAACATTGGGCGAAAGCGCCAAATCCGCCATCTGCAAATTACGATAATTGGTTATAGTTAAATGATTTAGTATCATACCTTTCTATCAAAATTATGAAGTGCAAAGTTAAAAAGAAGCAAGTTCTAAAACCAATGGCAACACCGTAAATATCAACGAAAAGTAAAAAAAACAAGCGTTTACTTCACTACTTCTATGAAAAGTTGTAAATTTGCCCTGCAATTTTCTGAAACAAAAAAGAACAAAATACAATATGAGCAATCAAAAGAACACTCAACAAGCACTTGACGTAAACGAAACGCTTGCTAAATCAGAAGCTTTCTTTATCAAGTACAAGAAACAAGTAATCACTGCTATTGTAGCCGTCGCTGTAATTGTAGGTGGTACAGCTGCTTACATTTGGGGATATTCTAAGCCTCGCGAAGAAAAGGCACAAGAGAGCCTCGGCATCGTTATGCAACGCTACGTCATGGCTCAAGACTACGAACACGCTCTTAAGGGCGAAGGCAGCACACTTGGCTTGGCTAAAATAGCCGACAAATATAGCTCAACCGATGCAGGCAACATCGCTAAATACGAAGCTGGCCTTTGCAGCTATCAGTTAGGCAAGACAAAGGACGCTATCAAGTATCTCGAAGACTTTGACACAAAAGGCGATGCTACCATTTCAGCACAAGCACTCTCAGCACTTGCCAATGCCTACGCTACTGATAAGCAATTAGATAAGGCTGTTGAAACATTCAAGAAGGCCGCCGATGCAACTGACGTCCCCGCACTTTGTGCACAAGCTCTCTTTGACGCAGGCCTTATCCTTGAAAGCCAAAATAAAAAAGACGATGCTTTAAAGCTTTACCAAGACATCAAAGCAAAGTACCCCTCTGCCCCACTCTGCAACCGTCAGCAAAACAACGGTGTTGTACTTGATGCCGTTATCGACAAGTACATTGAGAGATTGAGCAAATAATCCTTTTGCACGAAAAGCAAGGAACACTATATATAAAGGTTAAAGTACAAAGTACAAATGCGAGGTGCGCAGACACCTATCATCTCAACTTTTTACTTTAACCTTTATCGTTTATCCTTTCCCATATAATACCATTAATACTATGTCATCTTCCAACTTTTCATATACAGCAGATCAAACCATCCCCATACCTGACGCAAGCGAAATGCGCTTTGGCATCATCGTCACGGAGTGGAATAATCATATTACTGACAAGTTGCTCGAAGGAGCTATTAAAGAATTAGGCAAAAATGGTGTTGCAGAAAACAATATTACCATTAAACGCGTACCGGGTAGCTTTGAATTAGTTTACGCTGCGTCACAATTAGCCAAATTTGGCCATGTTAACGGCATTATTATTATAGGCTGCGTCATTCGAGGCGATACGCCCCACTTCGACTACATCTGTCAAGGTGTGACCCAAGGCATAACTGAATTAAACGCGAAAGGCGACATTCCTGTTATCTTTGGCCTACTCACTGTCAACAATCACGAACAAGCCGAAGAACGCGCAGGTGGCCGACTAGGCAACAAGGGCGAAGAGTTCGCACTTACCGCCATTAAAATGGTTGACTACGCTTGGAAACTACAAAAGTAATTGTGACCTAATAAGTAATAATAAGTAGGTATTCAAAATTAGTTTATATAATCATGTTCTGAATTAGTCAATATGTCTTGGCACATTCCTTCGTTCAGAAATACCGCACCAATTCATATCAACTAATTTTGAACACCTACTTAGCACTAAAAAAGAGTGCATCATCTTTTGCAATCACAAATTAATATCTCAATAGTCCGTTGGATTTATGAACGCTGTCCATAAAATCAACGGACTATACTTTTTAACATATCAAATCGAACGCATTATACGTTATATACGTATAAGACTAAAAACACCATCTTACAATACCTTTCACCCTCCTCAAAAAACAGTTTTACTACAAAAACGAACTTTTTTTGAAAAAAAACGCAGAAACATTTGGTACGTATCAAAATAATACCTACCTTTGCATCGCAATTCAGAAATAAGGGTTGCAAACAACAATAACGGGCAAATACCAGAGTGGCCAAATGGGGCAGACTGTAAATCTGCTGGCTTACGCCTTCGGTGGTTCGAATCCATCTTTGCCCACATAACGGCGCAGCTTTCACATCGAAAGTTGCGCCGTTAAGTTTTTTATTAACGAGACACAATAATACACGTATCAGAGCGTTATAGTACGTATGACTTTGTTGAAGAATAAATATATCTCATACCCCTTTATATTATGCCTATTGTTTTTAGTAGGCATCAGTTCCGCTTATGCGCAAAAGAGGACGCGCATATTTGGAACTATCAAAGACACCGAAGGAGCGCCCATTGAATTAGCCAGCGTGCGGGCTTTAGGACAAAGCGCACTTACGGTCACCAATTTAAAAGGCGAATATACGCTTTGGTGCAACTCTGCTGACAGCGTACGAATCGTTTACTCTATGATTGGATATGAGACACGCAAGCGACTACTTCGATCACCAGGCGATTCTATCCGCTTAGACGTAGTACTCCCTCCTTACTCTCCCGACAATAATTTGGGGACAGCTACGGTTGTTGGACAAGGCCGACAAACGACAACCACACAACGTATTACAAAGCCCGACACTAAATTAAGTCCTTCAACAACGGGCAATGGTGTTGAAGAGATTATTGCTACACAAGCTGGCGTTTCTACTCATAACGAACTTTCCTCGCAATACAACGTGCGCGGCGGTTCGTTCGACGAAAACTGCGTTTACTTAAATGGGATTGAAGTCTACCGCCCTATGTTAGTACGCTCAGGACAACAAGAAGGACTTTCTATCATCAACTCCGATATGGTTGAAAGTATCGGTTTCTCATCTGGCGGCTTTGAAGCACGCTATGGTGATAAGATGTCATCCGTACTTGACATCACTTATAAAAAGCCCGAAGCTTTCGAAGCAACAGCACAAGCCTCTATGTTAGGTGGTGGCATCTATACTGGTTGGGGTAATAAAAAAGTGAGTCTAATGTCGTCACTTCGCTACAAGACGACTCGCTACCTAATGGGTTCAACTGATACGAACGGAGAGTACAAGCCTAACTTTTTAGACTATCAAGCCGTTCTGTCGTGGCACCCCAATAAAAGGTGGTCGTTTGACGTTTTAGGCAACATTTCTGACAATCATTACAACTTTACTCCACGCGATCGCGAAACAAAATTTGGTACCATATACGATGCCAAAACGTTTAAGGTCTACTTTGACGGTAAAGAAAAAGACTACTTTCGCACACTGTTTGGTGCAGCAACATTAACGCGACACTTTAATCCAAATACTTATTTAGCACTACAATTTTCGACCTACTCTACGCAAGAGCACGAAACCTACGACATTCAAGGGCAATATTGGCTCAACGAAGCTACCTCGCAAGAACAAATGGGCGTTGGTACTTACTTAGAGCATGCCCGTAATCGACTGCGTGCAAGGGTGATGAATACAGGATTACGTTTCCGAACCAAACTTACGGGTCACACCCTACAAGCAGGCTTTAATTGGACACGCGAGACTATTCACGAGAATGCGCGTGAATGGGAGATGCGCGACTCTATGGGTTACTCACTCCCCTACGACCCCACCGCATTGCGTCTCATCTATAGTCTACGATCAAAGTCAGACATCAGCACTTCACGCATCTCACTCTTTGCACAAGACACATGGCGCATTCGTTCAAAAGCAGGACTATTCAATCTTACCTATGGCGTGCGACTCAGCCACTGGAATTGGAACAAGGAACTTATCGTATCGCCACGCGTATCAGTAGGACTACTCCCCTCCTTTTCTGACCATTGGACCATGCGATTTGCGACAGGCCTGTATTACCAGCCACCCTTTTATAAAGAACTCAAAGACACGACTCTCACTGCTGGCGTAGCAACGGTTCAACTCAACAAGAACATCAAGTCGCAACGATCTATCCATTTCGTATTGGGTGCGGACTACACCTTTAAGATGGCTGACCGACCATTTAAGTTTACCGTCGAGGCTTACTATAAAGCCCTTTCTCACCTTATACCCTACACAGTAGACAATGTGCGCGTAGTGTACTATGGAAGAAACGAGTCAAGTGGTTACGCCACTGGTATTGACTTCAAGTTGTACGGCGAGTTTGTGCCTGGTACAGACTCTTGGCTTACCTTCTCGCTTATGCGCACGAAAGAAAAGATTGACGGACTTTGGATTCCGCGTCCTACTGACCAATTGTATAATGTATCGCTCTATTTTACGGACTACTTTCCCAACACGACTCGTTGGCGCTTTACATTGAAAGCAGCATTTGCCGACGGACTTCCCTTTGGTCCACCGCGCAGCGAAAAAGCGAAACAGACGCTACGCGCGCCAGCTTATAAGCGTGTGGACATTGGCATGAGTTATCGTTTGCTTAAAAATGACGACCACCATATTCAACACGGAATTGGCCGATGGTTTAAAAACATTTGGTTAGGCATTGACTGCTTCAACCTCCTCGGCATTGACAATGTAAATTCCTATTATTGGGTTACAGATATTACAAACACCCAATATGCCGTGCCTAATTACCTAACAGGCCGACAACTCAACGCTCGCATTTCATTTGACTTTTAAGAAAAATAGCACTGCTCCGTATACGTTTACAGCAGTGCTATTTTTCGTATTTTATCACATCTCTTAAGCATCAAAGTTGCCCTTTTGCATTATCAAAATTGCAAAATATTTAATTAAATGTACAAAAAATTTAGCAAATGCTTTGTCATGTAAAAATAAGGCACTACATTTGCAACGTTATCCTAATCACAATCTTTTTACCTTAAGGACTAATACCTATAGAAAACATCAAGCGACACGTTGCGAAACGGGCCGCTTTTTTTTATTTTCGCAAAACAAATCGTCTACGAAAAAGTGCCATATTATCACTTTCGTTTAAAAAATATAGACAAAATACTTTCTTTTTGCAATTATTTTATAACTTTGCCCGCACAAAACGAAAATAACATGAAGCAAACACTAACATCTTACTTCCGACTTAGCCTATTGCTTAGCTTGCGTACAAATGGTACGCGGGAGTGAGAGTTATGCTTCAATATATAACGAATAGAAGGTGTAATAACGTTTAACAATTGTACAAACGCTATTACTCCTGCCAGAAGAACCAATCCTCACTTTCGCGCCCAAGAAACGAAAGTGAGGATTTTTTCAATAAAACGATATAACAACACAATCAAAATATTATGAGCGACAGACTTTACATTTTTGACACGACGCTGCGCGATGGCGAGCAAGTGCCCGGTTGCCAACTCAACACCGTTGAAAAGATTCAGGTAGCAAAGCAGTTGGAACTATTAGGAGTAGACGTCATCGAAGCAGGATTTCCGATTTCAAGTCCTGGTGACTTTAATTCAGTAATTGAAATTTCAAAGGCCGTGACATGGCCTACTATCTGTGCACTAACACGCGCCGTTGAAAAAGACATCGACTGCGCTGCTGAAGCACTCAAATACGCCAAACACAAACGTATTCACACAGGTATTGGCACAAGCGATAGCCACATTAAATATAAGTTCAACTCTACACGTGAAGAGATTATCGAACGCGCCGTTGCAGCCGTAAAGTATGCAAAACGTTACGTTGAAGACGTAGAATTTTACGCTGAAGACGCAGGCCGAACCGACAATGAATACCTTGCACGCGTAGTTGAAGCCGTGATTAAAGCAGGAGCTACAGTAGTCAACATACCCGATACGACAGGTTACTGCTTACCACACGAATATGGCGAAAAGATTAAGTACCTAATGGAACACGTTGAAGGCGTTCACAATGCTATACTTTCTACTCACTGCCACAACGACTTAGGCATGGCTACAGCTTGCACACTTGAAGGCGTATTGAACGGTGCGCGCCAAGTAGAAGTAACCATTAACGGCATTGGTGAACGCGCAGGCAACACTGCGGAAGAAGAAATCGCCATGATACTGAAATGTCACCACTTAGACATTCAGACCAATATCAATACACAAAAGATTGCAGCTACCTCACGTATGGTCAGTTCGCTCATGAACATGCCCGTACAAGCTAACAAGGCCATTGTAGGACGCAACGCTTTTGCTCATTCAAGCGGCATTCACCAAGACGGCGTATTGAAGAACGTTGAGACATACGAGATTATCAATCCTAAGGACGTAGGCATTGACGACAACTCTATCATTCTCACGGCTCGTTCAGGCCATGCTGCACTAAAACACCGCCTTGAAGTATTGGGAGTTGAGGTAAGTGATGAAAAGCTGAACGATATTTACCAGCGTTTCTTGGCACTGGCTGATAAGAAGAAGGAAGTCACTGATGATGATATCCTTGTATTAGCAGGAGCTGAGCGTTCTGCTTCTCATAGCATCAAGTTGGACTATCTACAAGTAACGAGCGGACACGGAGTTCGTCCCGTGGCTGCCATTGTGCTCGACATTGCAGGCGAGAAGTTTAGAGCCGCAGCCGAAGGAAATGGTCCTGTTGACGCTGCCATTAATGCTGTGAAAGACATTATTAAGCGCAAGATGGTGCTGAAAGAATTTACCATTCAAGCTATTAATAAGGGATCGGACGATGTGGGTAAAGTACACATGCAGGTAGAATACGATGGCTCTGTGTACTATGGTTTCGGTGCGAACACCGACATAGTTACAGCCAGCGTTGAAGCTTACATTGATGCTATCAATTCATTCAAACACTAAGGTTTATGAACACGCTTTTTGACAAAATATGGAACAATCACGTGGTGCAACACGTGAGCGATGGCCCAGACCAATTATACATCGATCGCCTTTACGCACACGAAGTGACGAGTCCGCAGGCCTTTGCAGGACTCAAGAGCCGTGGACTGAAATGCTTCCGCCCCGACCACATCTTCTGTATGCCCGACCATAACACACCTACCCATGATCAAGACAAACCCATTGCCGACCCCATATCGCGTAAGCAAGTTGACACGCTCACACAAAATGCACACGACTTTGGCCTTACCTATTGGGGCATGATGCACCCCAACAATGGCATTATCCACGTAGTCGGTCCTGAGCAAGGACTATCACTGCCTGGCATGACCATTGTCTGTGGCGACTCTCACACCTCAACACATGGCGCTGTCGGAGCTATCGCTTTTGGTATTGGCACGTCTGAGGTCGAAATGGTCATGGCTTCGCAATGTATTCTGCAAGCGAAACCTAAGTCTATGCGCATCAACGTTGAAGGAACACTCAATAAAGGCGTTACTGCCAAAGACATTGCGCTCTATCTTATGAGCCAACTCACCACGAGCGGTGCTACGGGTTACTTTGTTGAATACGCAGGTGCTGCTATACGTTCTCTATCAATGGAGGGACGCCTAACGCTTTGCAATCTCTCTATCGAAATGGGAGCACGCGGTGGCTTTATTGCTCCCGACGACGTAACCTTTGCTTACTTAAAGGACAAGCCCTACGCTCCGAAAGGCACTGATTGGGACAAGGCCGTTGTTGCATGGAAGGAACTGAAGAGTGACGATGATGCCATTTTTGACAAAGAAGTTAGCTTCAACGCTGCTGACATAGAACCCATGATAACCTACGGCACCAATCCTGGCATGGGCATCGGCATTACACAACGCATTCCTACTCCCCAAACGACATCTGACGAAAAAGCGCTCAACTACATGCACTTCTCTGCAGGGGAAGCAATGATCGGCAAACCCGTTGACTACGTATTCTTAGGAGCTTGCACCAACGGCCGCATCGAGGATTTTCGTGCTTTTGCTTCTATCGCGAAGGGGCGTCATAAAGCAGAGAACGTTGTGGCATGGCTTGTACCTGGTTCATGGCCAGTTATGCGACAGATTGAATCGGAAGGCATTGACAAGATATTAAAGGAAGCTGGATTTGAAATCCGACAGCCGGGTTGCTCTGCATGCTTAGCTATGAACGATGACAAGATCCCAAGCGGTAAGTTGTGCGTATCTACTTCTAACCGCAACTTTGAAGGCAGACAAGGCCCTGGCTCACGCACTTGCTTGGCATCGCCATTAATGGCAGCAGCTGCCGCCGTTACTGGAGTTATAACTGATCCTCGAACGCTTATGTAAGCCCTACCTATCATGAAAAAGAAATTTAATATAATCGAAAGCACTTGCGTGCCTCTTCCTCTCGAAAACGTTGATACTGACCAGATTATCCCGGCACGTTTTCTCAAAGCTACTGATAAAGAAGGCTTTGGCGACAACCTCTTTCGTGATTGGCGCTACAACCCTGACGGCACCAAAAAGGACTTTGTCCTGAACGATCCTACCTATTCTGGCGAAGTGTTGGTAGCTGGCAAAAACTTTGGTTGCGGTTCAAGTCGCGAACACGCAGCATGGGCCATTGCTGGATATGGATTCCGTGTGGTTGTAAGTTCTTTCTTTGCCGACATTCACAAGCAAAACGAGCTAAACAACTTTGTGTTGCCTGTCGTCGTTAGCGAAACCTTCTTAAAGCAACTCTTTGATAGCATCAAGCAAGATGCAAAGACAAAGGTCAAAATCGACCTCCCCAACCAAACGATCACCAACGAAGCGACTGGCGAAAGCGAACACTTCGACATTAACGGATATAAGAAGTATTGTCTTGAAAACGGATTAGACGATATTGACTTTTTGGTAAAGAACAAAGATAAGATTGAAACGTATGAAACTCAACATAGCAGTATTGGCTGGTGACGGCATCGGCCCCGAAATTTCTAAACAAGGTGTGGCCGTAATGGCAGCCGTTTGTAAAAAGTTTGGTCATGAAGTGAACTTCACGGAAGCTTTAGTCGGTGCAGCAGCCATCGACGCTGTGGGCGACCCCTTTCCCGACGATACTTACAACATTTGTAAAGAAGCTGATGCTGTGCTCTTCTCTTCTGTTGGCGACCCCAAGTTTGACAACAATCCTAATGCAACGGTTCGTCCCGAACAAGGGCTTTTAGCCATGCGCAAGAAGTTGGGCCTTTTTGCTAACATTCGCCCCGTTCAAACTTTTGACTGCCTTATTCACAAGTCTCCCTTAAAAGATGAATTGGTACGCGGAGCTGACTTTATCTGCATACGCGAACTCACGGGGGGCATGTACTTTGGCGAGAAGAAAGAAGGTGACGACTTTGCCTACGACACCAATGCTTACTCTCGCGCTGAAGTTGAACGCATTCTAAAGGTGGCATACGCCTACGCTGAGCGACGTCGCAAACACCTCACCGTTGTCGACAAGGCCAACGTCTTAGCCTCATCACGCCTTTGGCGCAAGGTGGCACAAGAAATGGCACCGCAACACCCAGACGTTACGACAGACTTCATGTACGTTGACAATGCTTCTATGCGCATGATTCAAGAGCCTACCTTCTTCGATGTTATGGTTACTGAAAACACCTTTGGCGACATTCTTACCGACGAAGGTTCTTGCATCACGGGGTCGATGGGATTGCTCCCCTCTGCCTCAACGGGTGAAAGCACACCCGTATTCGAACCCATTCATGGTTCATGGCCTCAAGCGAAAGGGCTTAACATTGCCAATCCGTTAGCACAGATACTGTCTGTTGCCATGCTCTTTGAATACTTCAACCTTACTAACGAAGGGACGCTCATTCGTCAAGCTGTCGACGCAAGTCTCGATGCCAATGTGCGCACGCCAGAAATTCAAGTCGAAGGTGCTCCCAAGTACGGCACTAAAGAAGTTGGAGAATGGATCGTTAATTGGATAGAGCAACACTAAGACTGCCCCGACTACATTTACCTTTTACCTCTCCCTCTGCCCTCTTTTCCCCTATTCGGAGGAACGAGACAGAGGGAGAGTTTTTTGGTCCTGTAACATGCCTCTGATGGTTAAAACTATTTTTTGTATACTCTTAAGGGTTTAACGAGTCGAAAAGATTCTACATAAATTACTAATTTCTATTATCAGAAGTATTATACGTGTTAAAAGAGAGCAAGTTTAGCGTTATTTTTCGCTAAATGACATACGCGCAATAAGTTGATTTTATATTTTTGCGCCACAAATAAATATAACCTATATAAAAACGATATGACACGTAAATATCTTCCTTTATGGGTATTGGCCCTTACATTAGGTTTACAAACTCCGGCTATGGCTGCGACAGCCGTTCCAGCCAACCCAACAGACTTAACTTATGCTGCCGAGAATGCAGTAAATTCTGTAGTTTACATTAAAGTAACCACCAACAGTAAGACACAAACTGTTGAATATAGCGACCCCTTCGGCTTTGATGACTTCTTTGGCGACTTCTTTGGACGTGGCAATAGCGGACGCCAGCAACGTCAAATTCAAACCCCCAAGCGCCAAGGTGCAGGTTCGGGTGTAATCCTTACCGAAGACGGCTACATCGTAACCAACAACCACGTGGTCGAAGACGCTGACGAAATGACCGTTAAGCTAAACGACAACCGCGAATTTAAAGCTCGCATCATTGGTACGGACAAATCAACCGACTTGGCTTTGATTAAAATCGAAGCTAAAGGACTACAAGCCATTAAGGTAGGCGACTCTGATAAACTCAAATTAGGTGAATGGGTATTGGCCATTGGCAATCCTTTTAGCCTCACCTCTACCGTAACCGCTGGTATCGTGAGCGCAAAAGCACGTACACTCAACGCTACACCGGGTAGCATCGATAGCTTTATTCAAACCGATGCAGCTATCAACCCAGGCAACTCTGGCGGTGCTCTGGTCAATGCACAAGGCGAATTGGTTGGCATTAATGCTATGCTTTACTCACAGACGGGTTCTTTCTCTGGATACGGCTTTGCCATTCCTACTGCGATTATGAATAAGGTCGTAGCTGACCTTCGCAAATATGGCACCGTTCAGCGCGCTTTGTTGGGCATATCGGGTATGGACGTTACCAACTACATTGACCAGCAAAAGGAGAAGGGCAAGAATCCTGATCTTGGTACGGTTAACGGCATCTACGTAGGCGAAGTAAGCGCTGATGGTGCTGCTGCCGAAGGTGGTCTGAAAGAAGGCGACGTGATTACTTCTTTTGACGGAAAGAAAATTTCTAAGTTCGGTGAATTGCAAGAATTGCTTACTAATCATCGTCCCGGCGATAAGGTTACTGTCACTTATTTACGCGATAAGAAGCAACGCACCGCTACACTCACCTTGCGTAACATTCAGGGTACAACGACTGCAGTCCAAGCACTTGATACAGACGCTATGGGCGCAGCTCTTCGTCCTTTGACTGATAGCGAAAAGCAAGAACTCAGCATGCCATACGGCTTAATGGTTTCTGCTATCCGCGACGGCAAACTCAAAGAAGCTGGCGTAACAAAGGGACTTATCATTATGAAAGTGAACGACCGCGAAATGCGCACCACAACTGACTTCGATGAAGCTGTTAAGGCAGCCAACCTCAGTACCGATCGCGTACTTTGGATTCGTGCCAAAACGCAAACGGGCATCAATAAGTCTTTTGCCGTTGAACTTTCTGACCCTAAAGCTAAAAAAGATAAGAAGTAAAAAGCATTGTAGAAGATATTCATTGGGATAATATTTTTCTATCAAGCCATGCTTTTAAAATTTTAGCCGTTACAGGAACGACTACATCTCAATAACGTATAGCAATGTGTCATTGCTATACGTTTTTTTTATAAATACAACGCATTCAACCACATTTTTACGTAACTTCGCAGTAGAATAAACGCTAAACAAAATCTTATGCACATTCAAGATAAAATTTATTACGTAGGTGTTAATGACCGCACAAAGCACCGTTTCGAAGGGCTTTGGCCTTTACCCTATGGTGTGTCTTACAACTCTTATCTCATAGCTGACGATGACAAAGTAGCCTTAGTCGACACTGTTGACGTAGCCTTCTTTACCGAATATATTGAAAAGATTAAAAGCATCATCGGCGAACGCCCCATTGACTACCTCATCATCAACCACATGGAACCCGACCATTCGGGAGCTATCTCACTCATTCGCCAATACTACCCTGAGATTAAACTCGTGGGTAACAAAAAGACAATGGAAATGGTTGAAGGCTTCTATGGTGTCAGCAAAAGCGACGACCTCACCATTGCTGACGGCGACACGCTTGCTTTGGGTCACCACCACCTAAAGTTCTACCTTACGCCTATGCTTCATTGGCCTGAAACCATGATGACCTACGACGAAACTACGCAAACACTCTTTTCAGGCGATGCCTTTGGCTGCTTCGGTGCTTTGAACGGTTGCGTCGTTGACACCAATATGGACACGACTATCTATTGGGCTGAAATGGAACGCTATTACGCTTGTATTTTGGGTAAGTACGGAATTCAAGTTCAAGCTGGACTCAAGAAGTTGGCCAACGTTGACATTCAGATGATCTGCTCTACACACGGACCTATTTGGACGGAACAAATACCTCAAGCCTTAGCTACATATACGCGATTGGCCACTGGCGAAGCGCAACATGGTCTTGTGATATGCTACGGCTCAATGTATGGCAACACCGAACGCATGGCTGAAGCCATCGCTCAAGGAGCTGCAAAGGCTGGTATGCGTAAAATTATTGTACACAACTTGAGTGTATCAACTATGGACGAAGTGTTGACAGATATTTTCCGTTACGACACCTTAGCAATTGGCGCACCGACTTACAATGGCGGAGTTTTCCCCATTGTCGAAGACTTGCTTAGACGATTAGCCGAACGCAAGGTCAGCAATCACCGCTTAGGCATATTTGGCGGTTTTACTTGGAGCAGCCAAGCTACGAAAGTAATCAGTTCTTTCAATGAGAAGATGAAGATGCAAGTGGTAGAACCTCCCGTTGAATGGAAGCAAGGAGCGCAAGTTGATGACTTAGAGAGAGCACGAACTTTGGGCACTATCCTGTCTAAACAATAAGATTATATAAGCACATAATATCTACTGTAAATCAATATATTCGGTTTGTAGGCAACACTACAAACCGAATATATTATTTCTACTATATCAATGCAACTTAACACGCTTATCGATCAAGCAAAGGACTTGCCTGCAGTGGCTATCGTTGAGGAAGTAAATAATGCTTTACTCCAAAACGGGGCTGTGGTTATAACGGCTCCTCCTGGAGCGGGTAAGTCTACCCTACTGCCGCTAACCATGCTGAAAGGACTACCCCTTACGGGCAAAATCATTATGCTTGAGCCTCGCCGAATTGCTGCACGCCATATTGCACAGCGCATGGCATACTTATTAGGCGAGGAAGTGGGCGAAACAGTTGGCTATCGTGTACGATTTGACAACAAAGTGTCAAGTCAAACGCGATTGGAAGTAGTAACTGAAGGCATTCTTAGTAGAATGCTGATTGACGATGCCACACTTGACGGGGTTAGCGTTGTTATATTTGACGAGTTTCACGAACGCAATATAAATGCCGACTTGGCCTTTGCACTCACACGACAAGTTCAACAACTCATTCGTGATGACTTAAAGATTGTTGTGATGTCGGCCACGATTGATGCCACAACAATTTGTCAAAAGTTGCAAGCGCCACTCATTGAAAGTAAAGGGCGAATATATAATATCGAAACCTTTTATTCTCAAGAAGATACAGACATTAACAACATAGTACATTCCGTACTTCCTACTATACGTGAAGCACACGATAGACATGAAGGCGATATACTTGTTTTCCTACCTGGTCAAGCTGACATTACAAGATGCTATGAAGCGTTAGGAGAAAGTTTAGCTCCTACAAAGGTTTACCCTTTATACGGCAACTTATCACTTGAGGAGCAACAAAAGGCCATTGCACCGTCTGCATCTAACGAGCGCAAAATCGTTCTGGCGACTCCGATTGCCGAAACGTCTTTAACTATCGAGGGGGTAAGAATAGTGATTGATAGCGGCTATTATCGTAAGCTCGTATTTAATCCCCGCACAGGGCTCAGTCGCCTTGAAACGGTTATGATAAGTAAAGATATGGCTCAACAGCGAAGCGGACGCGCGGGGCGCATAACCAATGGCTTTTGCTATAGACTTTGGACGAAACAGCACGAGGCTTTGATGACAGAGCAACGTACGCCCGAAATCATTGAAGCGGACCTAACCTCTTTACTGCTTAACGTTGCTGCCTTTGGCGAAACTAACACGAATGCACTCCCTTGGTTAACCCTTCCTCCCCAGCCGCACATTCATGCAGCACGTAATTTACTCACCTCCTTAGGAGCGATAGATAATAAAGGACAGATTACATCTATCGGGCGTAAAATATCTGCCCTACCTTGCCACCCACGCATTGCTAAAATGCTTTTGAGAGCGAATACTCCTACGCTGAAAGCTTTAGCTTGTGATATTGCAGCCATATTAGAAGAAAAAGATCCCTTAATCGATAAGAACAATACAGACCTCTCACTACGCATCTCTACTTTACGCTCTTACCGAAGACAGAGAAAGTTAAATGGATGGTTCAATATTGCGCAAATAGCCAAAGAATACAGAAGGCTCACACACGCTGAAGAGCATAATGAAGACGTTCACCCACAAGACATTGGGCTGATACTGTCATACGCTTTTCCCGAACGCATCGCGAAAGCAACAAATAGTATTGGACACTTTAAGACGGCAGGTGGTAACATTGCTTACTTTGACAACGGCGACGATCTTGCTGCCTACTCATGGGTGGTCATAGCTTCTATGAACGACAACAGTCAGCAAGGCATGAGCCGAGTGTTCTTAGCTGCGCCTCTTGACATCAATTCGCTCGAAAGTGATTGTTTTACTACACGCGAGAAGATTTCATGGACTGCCAAAGACGGTAGCATCATTGCGCAAAAAGAACGTTGCATTGGACAACTTGTCGTTAGCACTACGCCGCTCCCAAATTGCGATAACGAAAGTATCATTCGTGCCATTTGTAACAAGGTTAAAAAGGATGGTACGAGCGTGCTAAATTGGAACGACGAGGTGCGATCGTTGCAACTTCGCATTCACTTAGTGAGCGAATGGCACCCTGAGCTGCACATACCCGACGTAAGCACCGATTACTTACTTTCGACCTGCACGGAGTGGTTGCCTTTTTATCTAACTGAAGGAAACAAGGTCAGAAGCACGCTTAACGACCTCAAACGTATTGACATAAAAGAAGTCATTTGGGCACTTATCCCCTACGAATTGCAAAACGATATCAATCGATTAGCCCCCATTCACATTCAAGTGCCTACGGGCAGCCACATACGCATCGACTACCGACAAGGAGCTGAAGCCCCCATAGTAAGTGTGAGACTGCAAGAATGCTTTGGACTACAAGACACGCCACGCGTAAACGACGGCAAACAGCCTGTATTAATGGAACTTCTCTCTCCTGGCTTTAAACCCGTACAATTAACACAGGACCTTCGTAGCTTCTGGGACAATGCTTACTTTGAAGTTAGAAAGGAGCTACGTAGACGCTACCCCAAACATGCTTGGCCTGACAATCCCTTGGAAGCGCAAGCTGTTAGAGGAGTAAAAAGAAAATCATAAAACTAACAACACAAAATGAAAAGCCTTTTAATTAAAGACACAACTACTGAAGAACGCATTGCCATTGTTAAGAATGCTCTCAATTTTGGCGGAGCAGACTGCGAGGGCATCGACATGGACGATATGTATGACGACTACATCTTCGGACGTAAAGAATTAGCTGACATCAACCGCGAATTTAGCGAGAAACACGCTGGTTGTGTACGTGCCGAACATCTCGACGAGCGTAGTAGACGCAACGGATGTGGATACTAATAAAATAAGTGGATTATGGTTCTATGGGGAATGCCATCTCTTGAACCATAATCCACTTATTTATTTTTCCAATTCACAACCATCGAAACCCATTTCACGCGCTTTTTCAGTTCCAAATGTATAATAGACGGCTTCGCCTTCGTCACACACTTCCCCTTTCGAGTTCTCAAGTGTTAACTGAATAGTCACTATATTGCGACGCTGATTAGCAATATGGCCACGAACCGTTATCAACGTTTCATCGGTGAGTACAGGACGACGGTACTTTACCTCCAAACGCGTTGTTACCCCCGTCGTTTGCAGCTTTCGGTTTATTACCCAACCTGCCACTTCGTCCATCAACATACTAATAATACCACCATGTAAGGTGTTAACCCAACCTTGAAAGTTTTCTGACGGACGCCACTGGGTCAGCACATCGTCACCGTCTTCATAAAACGATAAGTGTAGACCTATCGGATTTTCAGGACTACAACAGATACAGCGATAGCCCTCTTTTCCTAAATACGGGTTCTTTATCTTTTCCATAAATAAACTACTTTGTGTAACACAAAAGTAGTAAAAAATTAGCAATCTACTATCCCTTTAAAGCACGCATTGCATTAAGCACGGCCAAGAAAGTTACACCGACATCAGCAAAAACGGCCATCCACATACTACTCCACCCTACCATGGCAAGCAAGAGTATGGCTACCTTTACACCGATTGCAAACCAAACATTTTGTTGAGCAATACGTATTGTTCGACGTGCTATGCGTATAGCCCAAGCTACTTTCGAAGGGTTGTCGTCCATTAATACCACGTCGGCAGCTTCAATGGCAGCATCGCTACCTAAGCCCCCCATTGCTATACCCACATCTGAACGCTTCAGCACAGGAGCATCGTTTATACCATCACCCACAAAGGCCAAAGTACGCGCCTGTCCTTTTTGTTGCATCAGACTTTCTACATAGCTCACCTTATCTCCTGGCATTAAAGCTGCATGATATTCATCAATACCAATTTTTGTTGCTACATCACGAGCTACAACGTCACGATCGCCCGTTAGCATCACCGTCTTATTCACACCCAAAGCTTTCAGTTCGCGGATTGTTGCCGCACTCTCTGACTTTATCTGGTCATTAATGACAATATGACCTGCGTAAATGCCGTCAACAACTACATGAATGATAGTACCAACACAATGACATTCGTGCCATTCTACTCCTAATGCTTGCATCATTTTGGCATTACCCACACATACGGTCTTGCCCTCTACCCATGCACGAATACCTTGGCCTGCAAATTCTTTAACATCGCTTACTTTGCAACCATCAACGGCCTCATTCGGGAAAGCATCGCGTAGGGCGGCACCAATTGGGTGCGTTGAATAATGTTCTACATGTGCTGCCAAATGTAACAGATCATTGGCATCAAAATCCGCTGGGTGAACTGCCTCTACAACAAATGCGCCATGTGTGAGCGTTCCTGTTTTATCAAACACGACCATACCTAACTTTGCTAACGCATCCATATAATTGCTTCCCTTTATCAAAATGCCCTTGCGAGAGGCCCCACCCAACCCGCCAAAGAAGGTTAGAGGCACACTTATGACCAATGCACACGGGCATGATACGATCAAAAAGATGAGAGCACGATGCAGCCATGTTGTAAAGGCGAGTCCGAAGCCTAAAGGCGAGAAGAAAGGCGGAATGAGGGCTAAAGCAACTGCTGCAAACACCACAATGGGGGTATAAACACGTGCAAAGCGCTTAATGAACGATTCGCTCTTTGACTTGTGTTCATCAGCACGTTCCACCAACTGAATGATTTTCGAAACAGTACTTTCACCAAAGGCTTTGGTGGTCTTTACACGCAGCACTCCACTCAAGTTCACACACCCTGAGGCTATATCGTCATCTTTTTTTACCTCACGGGGCATGCTTTCGCCCGTCAAAGCCACCGTATTGAGTGAGGATTGTCCTTCCACTACGATTCCGTCAAGTGGAACTTTCTCACCTGGTTTTACAACAATCACTTCACCTACCCCTACTTCTTCAGGAGATACACTAACAATCGTATGCTCTCGCTCTACATAGGCTACATCGGGACGTATATCCATTAAGTGCGAGATGCTTTTACGGCTCTTTCCCTCGGCATACCCTTCAAATAGCTCACCGATTTGAAAGAATAACATAACAAACACAGCCTCTGCAAACTCTGCTTCTGCTGCTCCAGGCATAAAACCGATACTTAAAGCACCGATTGTTGCCACCGACATTAAGAAGTCTTCATTAAACACATCACCTTCAGCTATGCCTTCTGCAGCCTCTTTTAACGTTTCGAAGCCCACTACTAAATAGGGCACAAGATAGACTAAGAGCAATTGCCACATAGCTAAGTGACAGAACTTTTCGACAATCATTGCCCCCACAAGCAATACTGCAGCTACTCCTATTTTGATTATTCGTTCCTTTGCTTCACTACCCTCATCGTGATGTGAAGCTTCTTCGCTATGATTGCAACAACAAGCGCAACCAACTTTTGACTTTTTAGTTTCCATAACAACTCGTTTTTTTACACTGCAAAAGTAGGAAACAATTTGTGCAACCGAGTTGCAAAAGCATGAAGCGCACCAAAATCAAAACATAAAGTGGAGCAACAGACCTATTAATACAAAAATATGCCTACATTTGTAACAAAAGTAATAAAGAGAACATCATGGCAACAGATTGGAAAGACGCTTTAAGCGCACTCACGGGGGTAACGCCACAAGATAACGATGTGGATAACACTCCTCAACACAACGTTACACGCAAAAAGAGAGAAGGCATTGTCTATTCTACAAATAACGACTTTGCCTATACCGAAGAGATAATTGAAGAAGCAGAGACCTTACCCAACAAACATCAAAAGCTGCGCATCAGAATGGAACGTGCAGGGCGTGGTGGTAAAACGGTTACTATCGTAAGTGGTTTCATTGGAACTACCGCTGACTTGCAAACTCTCTGCAAATTGTTAAAACAAAAATGCAGTGTTGGAGGAACGGCCAAAGATAACGAGATTATTATGCAAGGCGACTTGCGTCCTAAATTAAAGGATCTATTAATAAAAGAAGGCTATACACAAACGAAATAAAAGCATCACTCCATGGACTTTAAAGATCTTGTAACAAAACGCTTTTCTGCTCGAAAGTACACGACAGAAGCTGTAAGTGATAAACAACTTCACTACCTATTAGAATGTGCACGATTGGCACCCTCTGCTGTCAACAAACAACCCTGGAAGTTTATCGTTGTAAAGAGCGAAGAAGCAAAAGCCAAACTTCGCGAGACATACAATCGCGATTGGTTTGCCACCGCTCCACTCTATATCATTTGTATGAAAAACGAGCACACCTGCTGGACAAGAGCCTACGATCAACACGCTCATGCCGACATTGACATTGCCATAGCAGCCGAACACATTTGCCTTGCAGCGACAGAATGTGGATTAGGTTCGTGCTGGGTTTGCAACTTCGATACTAATAAGATGCAAACTTACTTTAACGCTGACGGCTATGAAGCTGCCGTCATTATCCCCATAGGACACATCGCACCTGACTGTCCACAAAATGAGAAAAAGCGTTTCGCACTTAGCGACATCGTAGAATATGCCTAAACGCCTGCCAATAAACAACAAAAAAGGAGAAAGCTCTTACCATAAGAGGTAAAAGAACTTTCTCCTTCAATCTTCTCGTAAATGAGGCTCTATAATTTATTTTACTTAGCCTTAGCTACGATGGCCTTAAAAGCCTGAGGATTGTTGACAGCGAGGTCAGCGAGCACCTTACGGTTGATCTCGATACCAGCCTTGTGCAATCCACCCATGAGTTGTGAGTAAGAGAGACCTTCGAGACGTGCAGCAGCGTTGATACGCTGAATCCAAAGAGCGCGGAAGTTGCGCTTCTTGTTACGACGATCGCGGAAAGCATAGGTCAGACCCTTTTCCCAAGTATTCTTGGCAACGGTCCAAACGTTCTTGCGGGCACCATAGTAACCGCGGGTGAGCTTGAGAATTCTCTTACGCTTAGCTCTTGAAGCTACGTGATTTACTGATCTTGGCATTTTGTTGTTACATTTTGGAAGTTAGCGCCGACAGACTCTACTAAATTATGACTGACGAACTTGGTAGCTAAACATCCGGTTAGACTTTAATGTGAAAGATAAAAGATTCGTTTTGTTTAAACTTACAGTGCTTATTCCGAAGAAGATTAACGGAGGCAAAGGAGTTCACGAACCTGACGACGATTAGTGCTATCGATGATAGCTACGTGGTCGAGGTTACGCTTTTGCTTCTTAGTCTTCTTAGTCAGAATGTGACTGTGGTAAGCGTGACGTCTTTTGATCTTACCCGTTCCAGTGAGAGCGAAACGCTTCTTAGCACCAGAATTAGTCTTTACTTTTGGCATTTTCTTTTATTATTATTATGTTAATATATCACTGCGGCTGCGTGAGATACCGAACGCAGCGCGCTAGTGTTTGGGGTTTAAACCAATATCTTAGAAATCCTCGCCCTCAACAAAGGGACCAGTATATTCTTTCTTTGCCTTTACTTGTGGAGCCTTCTTTGTAGACTTTTGTTCTGCTTCTTCTGCAACAGATTCTGCGGAAGTTTCAGTCTTTTTAGCAGGTGCGGTCTTTTTAGGAGCGATGAAAAGAATCATGCGCTTACCTTCGAGTACAGGCATTTGCTCTACCTTACCATACTCTTCCAAATCGTTTGCGAAACGAAGGAGAAGTACTTCACCTTGTTCTTTAAACAAGATTGAACGACCACGGAAGAATACGTAAGCCTTTACCTTATCGCCCTCTGACAAGAACTCTTTCGCATGCTTCAACTTAAAGTTATAATCATGCTCATCAGTCTGCGGTCCGAAGCGAATTTCCTTCACTTCAATTTTCACTTGCTTTGCTTTCAGCTCCTTTTGGCGCTTCTTTTGCTGATAAAGGAACTTAGAGTAGTTAATCAAGCGACATACAGGAGGTTCGGCATTAGGAGAAATCTCTACAAGGTCTACCTCTTTTTGTTGTGCAAGCTGAATGGCTTGACGAGTAGGCATTACTTGTGACTCTACATCATCACCTACGATACGGACTTCGCGACAACGAATTTGTTCGTTAATGCGATGTTGAGGTTTATTGTTATTGCGGTCGCGGCGATTATTCTTCTGCGGTGCTGGCATTAATTAGGATATTAAGTTTTTTATGTTTAAGAGTTTAAGAGCTTTGCAATCTCACCTTCTTTTTTTATCGGTTTTTAATTACTTTTTGAAACTCTCAAACGTTCAACCTTTTATTTAATCGGCTGCAAATTTACGCTATCTTTTTAGAAATGCAAAGTAAATCAACGTTTTTTGCGCCAAAATAAACAAAAAGTAGACGCAAAAAGCCGAAACCTTCCTAAAGGAAGTTGCTTTTTGCATCTACTTTCTTATATTAACCTATATAATCATAATAGGATTTAGTATTCCTTTGTCATTTCAGCCACTTCATCATTTACCTTCTTGGCAAAGTCTGCAACTGAAAGCACACCTTGATCGCCCTCGCCTTGCTTGCGAACAGCAACAGTACCATCAGCAGCTTCCTTCTCACCGACTACGAGCAAGTAAGGAACGTGCTTCATCTCGTTATCGCGAATCTTACGACCAATCTTTTCAGAACGATCGTCAACATAAGCACGAACATCTTGTGCATTCAGTTCCTCACTAACTTGCTTTGCATAGTCATTAAACTTGTCAGAGATAGGCAGAATAGCTACTTGATCAGGAGTCAACCACAAGGGGAAGTGACCTGCTGTATGTTCAATCAACACGGCTACGAAGCGTTCCATTGAACCAAATGGTGCACGGTGAATCATGACGGGACGATGTTTTTGGTTGTCAGCACCCGTATATTCCAATTGGAAGCGTTCAGGTAAGTTGTAGTCTACCTGAATTGTACCCAACTGCCAACGGCGACCAAGAGCGTCCTTCACCATAAAGTCAAGTTTCGGGCCATAGAAGGCAGCCTCACCGTATTCAATATGAGCAGGCAATCCCTTTTCTTTGCAAGCCTCGATAATAGCCTGTTCAGCACGTTCCCAGTTCTCTTCCGAACCGATATACTTCTCACGATGTACTTTATCACGCAATGAAATCTGAGCTTCAAACTTATCAAACTTCAAGGCCTTAAAGATAATCATGATAATATCCATTACGCGAAGGAACTCGTCCTTTACCTGTTCAGGAGCACAGAAGATATGTGCATCATCTTGCGTAAAGCCACGTACACGCGTCAATCCGTGGAGCTCACCACTCTGCTCGTAACGATAAACCGTACCAAACTCTGCGCAGCGGAAAGGAAGTTCCTTATAAGAACGAGGTCTCCAAGCGAAGACTGCGCAGTGGTGAGGACAGTTCATAGGTTTCAACATATACTCTTCGCCTTCTTCAGGGGTATGAATAGGTTGGAAAGAATCCTTACCATACTTAGCATAGTGGCCTGAAGTCACGTAAAGGTTTTTAGAACCAATATGAGGAGTCATTACCTGCTGATAGCCATAGCGTTTCTGTATCTTCTTCAAGAAGTCTTCCAAACGCAAGCGCAAAGCCGTACCCTTTGGCAACCACATCGGAAGTCCTTTACCTACAAGGTCAGAGAACATGAAGAGTTCCATCTCCTTACCAATCTTGCGGTGGTCACGACGCTTAGCTTCTTCAAGCATCTGAAGATACTCGTCCAACATCTTCTTCTTGGGGAAGCTGATACCATAGACGCGTGTCATCATAGGACGCTTTTCATCACCACGCCAATAAGCCGAACTTACAGCCGTCACCTTAATAGCCTTAATAGGAGCTGTGCTCAACAAGTGCGGACCACGGCAAAGGTCTGTATAGTTACCTTGCGTATAGGTAGTGATATGTCCGTCTTCCAATTCTTCAATCAACTCATTCTTATAAGTCTGACCACGTTCAGCAAAGAACTTAATAGCATCTGACTTTGCTATATCCTTACGAACGAGCGCTTCTTTCTTCTGAGCCAATTCAAGCATTTTCTTCTCAATTTTTGAGAAGTCAGCCTCACTGATCGCTACACCTTCAGGAGGCATAACGTCGTAGTAGAAACCATTTTCAATAGCAGGACCAATGCCAAATTGAGTACCAGGCCACAATTCCTGCATAGCCTCAGCCATCAAGTGGGCCGAAGTATGCCAGAAAGCATGCTTGCCTTCTTCATCGTCCCATTTATAAAGATTGATAGTAGCGTCTTCGGTAATGGGACGATTGAGTTCAACCGTTTCGCCATTCACACCGCAAGCCAACACATCTTGCGCCAAGCGCTGCGATATGCTTTCTGCGATTTGTAGACCAGTTACGCCATTTTCATATTCGCGCACTGATCCGTCCGGAAAAGTAATTTTAACCATAACAAATTGGTATTTTTATTCTAAATTGCTCGCAAAGTTAGTGCAAACCGAACGCAAAGCAAAATAAAAAAAGGACTTTTTTGATTTTGATTTGCTGAGGTGCAGCCTAACTTATAAAAAGTTAGTGCAAACCGAACGCAAAGCAAAATAAAAAAAAGATTTTTTTGATTTTGCTTTGCTGAGATGCAGCCTAACTTATGAAAAGTTAGTGCAAACCGAACGCAAAGCAAAATAAAAAAAGATTTTTTTGATTTTGCTTTGCTAAGGTGCAGCCTAACTTATAAAAAGTTAGTCCTGACTTCGTCAATGCGTCACCCAAATCAATGAAATCAGATTGTTAAGTTAAAAAGCTGCTTTATGGCGAGGTGCTTCTCCGTTAGGAACAACGTTTTCGTAAAAAACGTGCCATTTTTATGGATATTTCCTAACTTGCTTAGCTCTTATTGGGTATACGCTTAGTCTGATTTTCTGATAGCAAGATGCGATGAAATATTGAATGACAGAAGTCACCAGACTTACCAAACGCTAAAGGGTACAAATATTCCACCCGAAGCCCTCATAAATTGGGCTCTGAGCGGAATATTTGTACCCTTTGATTTTTACAGCGGACAGCAATAAGTATTTTACCACCCTATACCTACGCCATTTACGCCAAGCGTTCCGAATAGATATAGAGTTTTGCTGTTACAGCCTTACCATGCCGAACCCACCGAAATGTTACATACTTTGTTGTTTACATCTGCTTCAAACTGCACCTTGCCATAAACAGCGGCATAGGTATCGTCTTTTTTCACGCCATTAGCTTTCAGCACTTCCTTAACAGGCGCCCCAACCTCGAAGGTGGCAGTCCCTATTTTAACACCCACGCCAGGTGCCTGAACTGTGACATAACAAACCTTATTAGCCTCATCAGCCATGGCTGTCATCACCTCTTTACCTTTTAAAGTGAATGTAGCCGTTGTGGTGGTTTCGTCCTCCATGGCGTTATACTCTGACTTCACAACCACCTTGTCGTACAACCCCTCAACACTTTTGGGCAGTTTGTTGATATCTGCACCCAACGTTATTTTATCCACACCTTTGTCCGTCATCACAAACTTGCAGGCAGACTGCGCTTCCACCTTTTTGGTAGCACCATTTCCGGCTGCAGGCACCACGCCAGCACTGTATTCGTCCTTACTTACAACCATTATTTTGGTGATAGTGGCTACCTTCTTCCAACTTTCAACAGGCGTAGTTTTGCGCATACCCCTAACAGCCATGTGCAATGTCACATCAACAAGGCCATCGCTCTTTCTGTAGTTACCCACTGTTTTAGATACAAGGTTGTTATTAGCATCTAAAAAATAAGCGTAAGCCGGCCCTGTCACCTCAGCAGAGGGCTTGGCTCTGAAATTCACCTGCAACACCCTATCAGCATTAACATTAGCAATCACCCCATCGGCAAAGGTTATGCCCAAGCCTTCAGAACTCTCAAACTTTATCGGTTTGCCCTCATAAGTGGCGCCCAACTCTTTAGCCTTATTTTCGTATTCTTGCAATTTAGCCTGATACTTCTGAAACTCATCGCCCGAAACATCATTCTTGGCGTATTTCTTCTCCAACTCTAAATTCAACTCAGCCATGTCCACATACACGTCCACCAAGTCGGCCAACACACCTTTATCATCTGCCACGGTTTCAGAAGCATCTTGTGTTTTTGAGCCATTACCGCCACCACAAGACACAAAACTCACACTACACAGGGCCAATACCCCTATTGCTAAAAAAGTCTTCTTCATAATATGTTCTTTATAGTTCAAGAAATACCCATTCCACGTTTTAACAGAAGAATGGAACAACGTTGCAAATATAATCACTTTCACACAATAGTCTGCAACAACCAGGTGCTTTTTCTGCTAAATCAGTGCAATATTATAAATCCATTAAACTTATAAACTATGCCAAAGCATAAAGTCTCTATTCGATTTTGGTCTGCCCTCGCCATGCTTGTAGGCGGCTATGCCCTTGCAGTCGCAGGGTTCATCACACTGCCCAAAGGCGAAATCTCGGACTCCGTCCTGTGGATTTTCTCACAATGTCTCATCTATGCTGGCTCAATCTTCGAAGTAAGCATCTATTATGGACGCAAGGTCACGCAATTATCGTGCGAGGTGAGAGAAGAGGTGCAAGCTGCGCTTGAACGCTCTTCCGAACCGAAGCCGATAATGGCGAAGCAATTTGAGGGTAAGATTATGCGAACACTTGACAAGGCTATCAAGGACGAGGAGCAGAAACTCAACTTGCAACCTCAAAAGCCCACCCAAGCGCAGCCTTAAACTTATTAAACTCCTAAACTATGCGACGCATCACTGAAATTATCATTCATTGCTCTGCCACTCCCGAAGGCAAAGATTTCACGGTGGACGACATTCGTCGTTGGCACTTGGCACGCCATTTTGCTGACATAGGTTATCACTATGTCATCTATCGTGACGGTAGCGTCCACAAGGGACGTGCAGAGAACATAGCTGGCGCTCATTGCCTGGGGCATAATGCCACTGCATTGGCTTCTGCTACATCGGTGATGTGGCCAAGGACGGAAAAACACCCAAGGACACACGAATGCCACAACAGGAGCAGGCACTTCGCCAACTCGTACAGCAGCTTCAGTTCGTTTATCCCCATGCAACTATGCATGGGCACAATGAGTATTCTAACAAAGCTTGTCCTTCGTTTAACGTTCAAACAGAGTTATGAAGCCTTTTGTCTTTCCCATAATCATATGGCTGTGCCTACTCATTTCGTGCCGCAGTGCACACAAAGTCACAAGTGCGAACACGGAACATGAGTAACTTAGATGTAACAAAAAAACAATACTCAAAACTCAAAACCATGAGCAAAATCACAAAATTCCGTCAGAGATTCGCAACTTTTAAACTGCAACTTATCTCACATAATATCCATACATTTCCAGAACTTTTGATTTATCTTTCATGTTTCATTTTTTGTTATAAAGTAATTGAATATCAGACATTTCGAAAAGTGAAACATACTACTTTTATGTTTCATTTTTAGTTTCATGTTTCATTTTTCAAAACACTGAGGGAGCGCTTTCACGCTCCCT
>ONZU01000332.1_pt1 | contig 49548 bp, 44 predicted proteins | sample 1671161 | NCBI WGS metagenome assembly ONZU01 (sample SAMN06348128, study PRJEB24527) | human gut metagenome | biome: human gut; feature: ankylosing spondylitis patient; material: feces | host: Homo sapiens | place: China | collected 2015-10
CGCGCGCACCCGCAGGAACGTCGACAAGGTGGCCGCCCGCCCCGTCAAGGCCTCGCCCGCGCCCAAGGCGCCCGCTCCCGCCCCCGAGGTGCGCAAGCCCCAGCACGGCGTTCACCGTCCATCGATGCTCGCGCTCACGACGCTTGAGAACAGCGTGACCGCAGCCGACCTCTTCATTCAGCGAGCCCTCGAGGTGGACGAGCCCTACTACAGGGAGCTTCCCGCCGAAGCCGAGCAGCTCAAGGCCCTCAAGGACCTCTTTGCCCGCTGCCGCACGCTCGACATCGTGCCGGGCGACGGCCTCTCGAAGGACGTCTTCTCCCTCAACTTCTCGACGATGATCGTCGAGCAGCTCCGCTCGGGCTTCATGCCGCACCCGAACGCCACCTCCAACGACCTGCAGATCATCGCGCTCGCCAACGGCTGCGAGCCGCTCGGTGATCCGATGGCGGTCGAGGACTTCGGCGTGGGTGGCTTCCCGCACGTCACGCAGCTCTGGATGATGGTCGACCCGACCGACAAGAAGCACGAGCTCGACGACCTGCTCGAGTACGAGCTCAACGGCATCCGCAATCTTCTGCCGCGCGTGAAGCTTCTTGTGCCCGCGCTCGACGCGATGAAGTGGGGCGACTACTGGGACAAGCTCTTCGACCTGGTGCGCGACGTCCGCCGCCTCGGTGCGGGCGAGGGCCAGGCCCTCATGCGCACGGAGCGCACCGACGTCCTCGCGAAGGACATGTACGCCATCAACCGCCGCATCGACGAGAGCCTCGCCACCCTTGAAAAGAACATGAAGACGCCCGAGGAGGCCGACGTGGCGCTCACGAGCAGCATTCCGCACATGCTCGAGCGCGAGCTCTCCGTGCTCTTCCTGCGCACGCTCGCCGTCATCCGCGTGATCTCGGGCGACAACTACATCCACGGCATGCACTGCTCCGCGCACATCCGCCGTAACGTCGAGCACTTCCCCGACGTCCACTCGCTCCTCGACAAGGCGCGCCACATCGTCTACGACGCGCTCGAGGTTCAGGGGCGCGGCATGAACGCCCCCGCCATGGACATCGCGGGCCAGGTCAAGCGCGACGCCGACGAGCTCGGCCGCACCCACGACGAGTCCGTCGAGCGCCTCAAGGCCGACGTCGAGCGCCTGCAGGCCGCGATCGACCGCTACCTGATCCTTCAGGGCCGCCCGCGCCGCTATGCCGTGAGGCTCAACGAAAGGAACGAGGTCTCGGCCCTTCTCGTGCTCGAGCACTGATCCTCGCTTGAGATTCAAAAGCCCGAAGGCGCTCAGCCTCCGGGCTTTCATTTTGTCCTGAGTTCTTCCGTTTTTCTTCAGGGAGCATCGCCATGCTGGCCGAAACCGCCGAAACATCCGAAACCGTGCCTCTCAAGGGCATTTCCGAGGCCACCGCGGCCGAAATCCTCGCCTTCAGGGACGACCGACGGTGGCTTCCGTACCACAATCCCAAGGACCTCGCGATGTCGGTCGCGATCGAGGCGGGCGAGCTGCTCGAGGTCTTCCAGTGGTCGGGCACCGACCTGGAACGCGGGGAGAAGCGCGGCGAACTGGCCGACGAGCTCGCCGATGTGCTGATCTATGCGGCGATGCTCGCCGACAGGGCCGGACTTTCGATGGACGACATCGTGAGGGCGAAGCTCGCCAAGAGCGCCGCCCGCTATCCCGTCGACAAGGTGAAGGGGCTCGGGAGCGAGTCCTACGAGCGCTGCAGGGCCGAAGCCAGGAAGGCGGGCCGCTGAGCTACCTGCGGGATTTCGCGATGCGGCCGATGAGCCCGCCCACGATCATCAGAAAGATGAAGGGGCCGGCGAGATCCTCGCGTCCTTCCGCCATGGCAGCGAAGGTCATGAAGAAGCCGATCATGATGCAGGCGGAGCCGATGAAGCCGAGCGGCACGCCCCGTCTGCGCGCCTGAGGAGCGCGCCCTGCGACGGGTGCCGGGGCGGGAGAGTGAGGCTGAGGAGCGGGCGCCCGGGTGCTTCCGCGGGTTGCGCCGCCCATGCGGCGGAAGCTCTCTGCCACGGATTCCTTCGTCCTTCGCAGCATGTCCGCCTGCGCGGCGTCATGCGTTGCCTCGTCCCCGCCCTCGGAGGCGTCGGGCACCTGCAGGGGATTTGCGATTGCAGCCTGATTGGCGCGGCGAAGCGCCTCGAGCGACTCCTCCTGGAGCGCCTCGACGTAGGCGACGAAGTCGCCGTTTCTGGGTTCAAGCCTTGTGGGATCGGTCATGGCGGGCGATTGGAAATGGTGGGTGTCCATACAAGGATAGCGCGTCGGAAAGCTGCTCGCCGAGAGCGTTTTCGATTGGAAACGCTAAATACAGGCGCCCGTGCGGCCGCTATAATGTTAGACCGACAAAAAAATGTAAATGAGGACAAGCCAGTCCTCACCCTCTATGATGAATAGGAACGGGGCCCGGTACGCAACCAGACCGCGTACGTTTTTTTGCTAACACGGTTACGTTCGTGCAGAGCGTCAAAAAAATGCGGCAAGGTTTTTCGCACCCCATGTTGCTCTCGCGCGCCGACTCGGCCATGTACAAGAACAAGCTCCAGATCAAGGCCCGAGACCGCGAAAACGGCTGGACCAACGACCGCTGAGCACCCCGCCGCTTCACGAAGCCATGAAGAGCGCCCGTCTTGGCCCGATGCCGACGGGCGCTTGTCGTTTGAGGGGGCCGCAGTCCCCGTGATCCTCAGGCCTCGGCGGCTGCTTCCTGCTGGACGTGGCGCTTCGGCGAATCGTCGAAGAGGCGCTTGAATTCACGGTTGAAATGCGCAGGACTTTCGTAGCCGACCTCGAAGGCGGCTCTGGAGGCGTCGAGCTTCTCGTCGATCATCAGGCGTCTGGCGTGGGTGAGCCTCAGGTGCTTGATGTACTGACGCGGCGAGACGTTGATGAGGCTCTTGAAGTGCCTGTAGTAGGTTGCCTCGCTCATGCCCGCATCGGCTGCAAGCATGGACACGTCGAAGGATTCCCGGTAGTGCTTCTGCATCTAGCCGACCGACCTGCGGATGCGGTTTTCGGCCGACGACGGGTTGTAGAGGCGCTTGAGCATGGGACCCGCCGGCGTGACGAGGACGCGCAGGATGATCTCCTCGGCGATGAGTCTTGAGATGGCCTTGCCCGCAGGATGTTCGTCCGCGGCAAGCAGGCGCCTGAAGGCGCAGACGAGGTCGAGCCCCGCCTGCAGCGTGGCGGCGGGCGGCACCGAATCGTCGGGTCTGACGGGATGGGCTTCGAGCGCCCGCTGAAGCATCTCCTCCTCGATCACGAGCGAGATGCACGTCAGGTCCGGATCGTCCGAGCGCCTGACGGTGAAGGCGTCGGGCAGGTCGACGGCCAGCACGAAGAGCGTGCCCTTCCTGAAGGCGACCTTGTGTCCTGCGAAATCCGCCTCCTTGGCGCCCGAGGCCATGATCGTGATGCTCGGTCTGGCGATCGTCCTGCAGGTGCTGCAGTCGGCCTTTCTGCGGTCGAGGATGAGAAGACCAGTTTCGAGCGTCTGCCCGCCTGCGGCATCGAGGCGGGTGCGTATGTCGTCGGCCAGAAGATTGAGTTCGGCAATCGTGCTTTCGTCGGGTTCCGTCATGATTTTCTTCCTGTCATGAGAGGATGATAGTCCTGAAGCGGGCGTTTCAAGAAGCTCGGATCATCGAAATGAGAGAAGACGGCAATCTTCGGAGAGGAGTCGGCAATGCCTTCGGACGCCGCCGTTGAGAGAAGACGGCAGCGCCTCCGGGAATGCCGGAGGCGCTTGAAGCCGGAGGCGTGCGGGGTTCCGCGTCAGGCGGCCCTGCGGGCCTCTTCGGCCATGCGGTCGAGCCTCGGCTTCATGCGCAGCATGCGCATGGCGTTGGCGACCACGATCAGGCAGGTGCCCGTGTCGGCGAAGACGGCCATCCACATGGTGGCGTTGCCCGTGAGCGCGAGGAGCGCGAAGATGATCTTGACGCCGATGGCGAAGGCGATGTTCTCGACGAGCACGCCGTGGGTGATGCGGGAGAGGCGCACGAGCGTTGCGATCGACGAGATCCTGTCGTCCATCACGGCAATGTGGGCGGCCTCGATGGCGCTGTCCGTGCCGCGCACGCCCATGGCGATGCCGATGTCGGCTCGGGCAAGCGCGGGGGCGTCGTTGATGCCGTCGCCCGCCATGGCGGTGAGGCCGCTCTTCTGAAGCTCCTCGATGGCCTTGAGCTTGTCCTCGGGCAGCAGGTCCGCCCTGACGTCCTTGAGACCGACCTTTTCGGCGAGCGCGTGGGCGGCCGCCTCGTTGTCGCCTGTGAGGAGCCACGGGCGGATGCCCACGGAGGCGAGCTGACGCAGGCCCTCGACCGTGTCCTCTTTCACGACGTCGGCGAGTCCGAAGACCGCCTGCACACCGAAGGCGTCGGCGACGGCGACGGCGGACATGCCCTCGTTCGTATAGTGCGCGAACGTGCGGCGGACCTCCTCGTCGGCAAGGCCCTGTTCCTCGAGCCAGCGCAGGTTGACGAGCCTTACCATGCCGCGCTCGATGCGGCCCTCGACGCCTGCGCCCGGGATGGCCGTGAAGCCCTCGACCTGATAGACGGGCAGGTGCCTTTCATGCGCCCAGCGTGCGATGGCCTGGGAGAGCGGATGCTTGTTCATGGCGGCGAGGCTGGCGGCCATCGCGCCCGTGAGCCTTTCGTCGAAGGTGGCGAGGTACTTCACGCCTGCGACGGCGGGCTCGCCCTTCGTGAGCGTGCCGGTCTTGTCGAGGCCGATGTTGACGAGCTTGCGCGCCTCCTCAAGATAGAGCCCGCCCTTGATGAGCAGGCCGCAACGCGTGGCCGTGGCGAGCGCAGAGACGACGGTTACGGGCGTCGAGATCACGAGCGCGCAGGGGCAGGAGATGACGAGCAGGCAGAGCGCGCGGTAGATCCACGTGCTCCACTCGCCCGTCACGAGGCCCGGCACGATTGCGACGGCGGCCGCGATGAAGAAGACGATCGGCGTATAGACGGCTGCAAAGCGGTCGACGAAGCGCTGAACGGGAGACTTCGAGGCTTGGGCGTTCTCGACGGCGTCGATGATGCGGGCCGTGAGGCTCTCGCTTGCGGCCGCGGTCACCATCACCTCGATCGTGGAGGTGAGGTTCACCGTGCCCGACCAGACGTTGTCGCCCTCGGACTTCTCGGCGGGCATCCCTTCGCCCGTCACCATGGACTGGTCGAGCGCGGTCGCGCCCCTGACGATCCTGCCGTCAAGCGGCACGCGGTCGCCCGGTCCCACGCGCACGACGGCGCCCGCGCCCACATCGGACGAGGGGACCCTGCGCCAACTGCGGCCGTCCTTGACTTCGGCCGTCTCGGGGGCGGCGCTCATCAGGTCTCGGATCGAGCGGCGGGCCTTCGTCATCGAGAGCTGCTCGATCGACTCGGAAATCTGGAAGAGCACCATCACCATGGCGGCTTCAGGCCAGGCGCCGATGAGCACGCCGCCCACGACGGCCACCGCCATCAGGGCGTTCATGTTGAGGTTGCGGTGAACGAGCGCCAGAACGCCGTTTTTGAAGACCTCGAGCCCCGCCATCAGGATCGCGACGACAGCAAGTGCGAGCGTGATGAGGTCGATCGTGCCGTGCTCGAGCGGGATGAGTCCGGGCGAGTATTCACTCACAAGCTCGATCGCTTCGGACATGAAGGCGACGAAGAGGGCGCTGATGTAGAGCGCCCAGGGAATCGGCGCGCTTTCGATCGTCCCGGGGCCCGAGGCTGCGGCCTTTGCCGTGTAGCCGCAGGATTCGACGGCGCGCACTGCGGCGGCCTCGAGATCGTCGTCGCCCGAGAGCGTGACGGTGCGGGTCATCACGTTGAAGTCCGCGCCCGTGATCCCTGCGGCCGCAAAGGCCTTCTGAATCTCGCCCGCCTCGACGGGGCAGTCCATTTCGGGGACGGAGAGCACGATGCGCCTTGCGCCCGTGACGACAAGTTCGCCGGGCATGCCGATGGAGAGGAGCGCCTCAAGCAGGGCTTCGCCCGAGAGCCTGTCGCCCGTGACCCTGGCCGTGCGGGTGGAGTAGTCGAGCGTGACGTCTGCCACGCCCGGAGCGGCCCTGAGGACCTGTTCGACGGGACCGCCCTCGGCGGGACAGCACATGGCGGAGATGGAGATGATCAGAGTGGACATGATTGTTCTGCGGACGAGGTCCGTCGTGAATTCCTGATGGATGGCATTACACACCCTGAAGTCGCTACAAGGTCAAGCGCTTTTTTTGGGATAATGCGAATCAGGATCATTTTTCAGGGATGAGTCATGAAGATCGGCGAACTGGCCAGGCGCACGCTGCACACGGCGGAGACGATCCGCTACTACGAGCGGATGGGGCTTCTGCCCGCGCCCAGGCGTTTTGCGAACAACTACCGCGACTACGGCGAGGTCCATGTCGGCAGGCTCGAGTTCATCAGGCACTGCCGTACGCTCGACATCAGTCTCGACGAGATCCGCTTGCTGCTCGAGAGCATTGAGGACGGGAGTCCTGAGGGGGCCGATCGCGCGCACGTGATGATCCACAGGCACCTCGAGGCGGTCGAGGCGCGCATGGCGGAGCTCAGGCGGCTGCGCGAGCAGCTCTGCTCGCTCGCGGGCGCCTGCTGCGGGCGCCACGCCGAGGGCGAGCCCTGTGGCCTGCTTGAGCGCCTTTCGCATCCTGACGGCGCAGACGACGGCCCGGACGTGCCCTGAGAAAAAAGCAAAAATCTTTGAACGCCTTGTGCGGAAGGCAGTTCGGACGAATGTCCTTGTGTAGAATGCCTCCGCTGTGCTCCGCTTGAGGAGCCTCTTTTCTGGAGTCGAAAACCTGATGGAAACCACCGTGGTCCACTTTTCCGGCATGCAGGTCATGCTGATGATCGCGCTCTGTGCGATCGCCGTTCTCGTGCCCGTCTGGGCGATTCGCCGCATCGCTCGCGCCGTTCCGCCCGTCTATCAGGTGCCGGGCATTCCGAGTGGGGTCGGCGGCCTGCTGCTCTTCACAATCGTGCTTCTCATCGTCGAGGCCGTCAACGCGCTCTATCACTTCGGCCGCGCCGCGGGCGAGGCCGCGCGCGTCATCTCGATGAGCACCGACTATCTCTGGCCCGTCGCGCAGACGCTCATTCCGGACTTTGCCGCCTCGTTCTTCCTGCTGATCGCGATCGGCGCGCTCGTCTTCGGCCGCTCGTCCGTCGCCTTGGGCGCCGCCGTCGTCTGCGCCTGGCTCGGCGGCCCGCTCGTCGCCGTCCTGCGCACGATCTACCTCGGCCTTCCGATCGAGCTTGCGGGCGAGCCCACGGGGCTCCTCTTCCTCACGGTGGTCGTGACCCTCTATCTTCTCTTCTCCAATCGTCCCGCACTCACCTACGGCACCACCTCGGGCCGCAGGCTTGCGCTCTCGCGTGGCGGCTCCGCCGTCGGGGAGCGCTGATGAAGCCCGTGATCGGGAGCCTGATGCTCCTTCTGGTCTTCCTGATGGTGATCCACTCCTTCTGGAAGTGGAGCCGTCAGTTTCCGCCTGCGCACGAGCGCGAGCCCTCGGGCGTCGAGGGCGGCCTCATCGTGCTCGTGGGCTTCATGGCCGCCGCCGTCCTCTTCAATGCGACGGGGTTCGGCCTCATGGTCTCGGCCGTCATGGGCGCGGTGCCCGAGGGCTTCTGGATCAGGACGGGGCTGCCGGGAATCCTGAGCTTCGCAGGCCTCGTCTGGGCGATGCTCCGCCTGCTTTCGGGCCGCACGCCCTCCGTTCGTCTTGAAGCCTCGCTCGGGTGTCTGGCCTCAGGCCCCGTCGCCGAGGCCTGGATGCTGCAGGCGGGCACGGGCGATGTCTCCCGCCTCGCCGTTTCCGTCGTCCTTACGGCGGGCGCCGTCCTGTATCTCTTTCTGTCTCCTCGTTCGAAGCACACCTACGGGTAAGGGTAAACCCCTGAGGGTTTTCAGGCGTTCGGGCACGGGGCTTCCTGCAGGCGTCGGGCAGGTAGAATTGCCTCATTGCGCGCGCGGCCCCATCCCTTTCACTTTCGGCCGCGGGCAGGACCAAAGGAGAGAAAGAATGACCCGTCCCATCCTCATCAAGAACGCCGAAGTCTTCGCCCCCGAAAAGCTCGGCCGTCGCGACATCTTCATCGCAGGCGGCAGGATCGTCGCCATGGAGGAGAGCCTTGAGGGCCTTTCCGTCCCCGGCCTCGAGACGATCGACGCCTGCGGCGCCATCGTGACCCCGGGTCTCATCGACCAGCACATCCACGTCACGGGCGGCGGCGGTGAAGGCGGCTGGAAGAGCCGCTGCCCCGAGCTCGTCTTCTCCGAGCTCGTCAAGGCCGGCGTGACGACCTTCCTCGGCGTCTCGGGCACGGACAGCATGTCCCGCTCGATCGAGAACCTCCTCGCCAAGGTGCGCGGCCTCAAGCAGGAAGGCGCCTCGGGCTGGATGTGGACGAGCAACTACTCTTACCCCGTCACGACGATCACGGATTCCGTCAAGACCGAACTCTTCGCCATTCCCGAAGTGCTCGGCGTCAAGATCGCCCTGGGCGATCACCGCTGCTCCTTCCCGTCGATGGAGGAGGTCCGCTCGATCGTCGCCGACGTCCGCGTCGCGGGCATGCTCACGGGCAAGACTGGCTTCGTGCACGTTCATCTCGGCGACTACACGTCGTCCTTCGACATCTTTGACGGCATCGTCGCCTCCGGCCTGCCGATCAAGCACATCCGTCCGACGCACGTCGCCCGTCATCCCGCCGTCTTCGAACGCGCGATGGGTTTCGCGAAGCAGGGCGGCTGGATCGACATCACCACGGGCGGCGGCAACTACATGGGCTGCGCGGCCGACGCCTATGACATGGCCGTCGAAAACGGCGTGCCCGTCAACCGCATCACGATGAGCTCCGACGGCCACGGCTCCATGCCGCGCTTCAACGAGGCGGGCGAAATGGTCGGCCTCGGCGTCGGCTCCATCATGTGCAACATCGAGACCGTTCAGGAACTTGCGCGCCGCCACGACCTGACGACCGCACTGCTGCCGATGACCCGCACCGTCGCCGAAGCGCTCACGCTCGAAGGCAAGGGCGTCATCGAGGTCGGCGCCGACGCCGACCTGCTCATCCTCAACGCCGAACACGAGATCACCGACGTCTTCATGGGCGGCGTCCAGTGCATGCGCGCCGGCGAAGTGATCGTCAAGGGCGCCTTTGAGGAATGAACATCGGGCATAATGTCCTGAGCAACAACCGCAACTGACCTCACTCAGGTCCGCCGCGAACATTCAAGCGGCGGGCCTTTTTCGCAAATGGACGCATCAACACGCGCAACTGCAGTCGGTCTTCTCGCACCCGTCCTCTGGGGCATGAGCGTCGGGATCTGCCGCGGCATCGCCGAGGACTTCGGGCGAGGCCCGGGCTTCACGGTGATGTACGCCGCGGCCTGTCTTCTGCTTCTTCTCATCTTCGGACGCCCGCATTTGCGGGCCTTCTCCCTCAAGTACCTGCTTCTGGGCGTGGGCGCCGCAAACGTCTGCGCCATCTGCTTCATCTTCTCGCTATCGATGGCCGAGGACGCCACGCAGACCATGCAGGTCGGCATGGTTAACTATCTGTGGCCCTGCCTGACGATCGTCTTCGCGGTGCTCTTCAACGGCGAGCGGGCGAGGTGGTGGATCGTGCCAGGCGTGCTGCTGAGCCTGTTGGGCGTCATGGTGGTGCTCGGCGGCGAGGACGGATTCAATCCGATGCACTTTGCGGCCAACTGGATGAAGAATCCGTGGAGCTACACGATCGCCCTCGTGGGCGCCGTGCTCTGGGCGGGCTACGGCTCGATGACCAGGGCCTGGTCGGGCGGGCACAATCCCGTGGTCATCATCTTCTTCAACGACATGCTGATCTTCGGGCTCATCTGGCTGCTTACGCCCACGCCGCCCGGCGAGTGGATGCATCCCGGTTGGCTCGGCGTCTTCCTCGGCGCGGCCGCGACGGGACTGGGCTACGGCGTCTGGACCTACGGCATGCAGTACGGCAACATGACGCTTCTGGGAATCGGCTCCTACTTTACGCCCGTCCTCTCCTGCGTCTTCGCCTCCTTCTACATCGGGTCGGATCTGAGCGCCACGTTCTGGCAGGGCGTCGCGCTCGTCGTGCTCGGTTCACTCGTGTGCTGGACGTCGGTGCGAAAGACGAAGCCTGTCGAACGCAAGGGCGAGCCCCTCAATCTGCATCACAAGCACTGAGACCAGTTGAGTCTTTTCTCAAAGACGTTTTCTCAAAGGCGGTCGGCGCGTCGTGCGTCGACCGCCTTCGTCATTGTGACCGTGAAGGCGGCGCCGCCTTCAGGGGCCTTGCCCGCCGTTACCGTCCAGCCCGAGCGGCGGCAGATGCGCGAGACGATCGAAAGGCCGAGTCCGGCGCCCGAGCCGTCGGCGACGGCTGCACTGCCGCGCACGCCGTGCTCGAAGATGCGGGCGGCCTCGTCGCCGGCGAGTCCCGGTCCCGAGTCTGAGACAATGAAGCCCTCGGACGTTTCCGTGATCGTGACCGCGCCGCTTTCGGTGTAGGCGACGGCGTTCTTCACGAGGTTGTTGGCGACGGTGCCGAGCATGACGGGCGAGTAGGCGCCGGGGCACTCGGCCTCGCGGCGAAGCACGAGCGAGAGGCCCTTTTCGGCCGCGAACGGCTCCCAGGTGTCGGCGACGGTCTTGAGAATGCCCGCGGCGGAGTCGGGCTCGGGGCCCGTCGCCTCGTTCGAGAGGCGGGCAAAGGAGAGAAAGAGCGACATCAGCTCGCGCATGTCGCCCGCAGAGCGCGTGATGCGCTCGACCTGCTTGGCCTGAGCGGGCGAGAGCGGCGTCATTGAGAGAAGCTCGGCGCTCGTCTCGATCACGGTGAGCGGCGTCCTGAGCTCGTGGCTCACGTCGCCCGTGAAGGCCTTCTCGCGCTGCAGGGCCTCGTGGAGCCTCTTCATGGCGCCGTCACAGATGCGGGCGAGTTCGCCCACCTCGTCGTTGGTGAGCTCGATCGAAAGCGGCTCGTAGGTGCAGGCGGCGCTGGCCTTCCTTACCTCGTCGGAGAGCGCCTTGACGGGCTTCATGATGTTGCGCGAAAGGATCCAGCCCGCGAGAAGGCCGAGGAAGAAGACGGCGAGAACGGAAAAGAGCGTGATCCGCCTGAAGACGCGTTCCGTGTCCTCGAAGCCGAGCTGGTCGCGCGTGAGCACGAGCGGCTCACCGCGCCAGACGCCCGTGTAGACGAAGAAGTCGCCGTTGTCCGAAAGTTCTCCGAAGCCTTCGGGCAGGCCGCGCATGGCGGGCGGAGGCGCCTCAAGGGGGGGCGCGCCGTAGAGCTGGGTGTCCTCGGGGAGCCTCGGCGTCTCGCCGCGCTCGAGCGTGTCGACCGCCCTGGCGACCTCGTCCCTGAGGATGTCCGAGATGAGCTGCTGCTCGGTGAATTCGATCGACTGGTAGAGCGCGAATGCGTAGAACCCAGCCACGAAGGTGACGAGGAGCGCGAAGCTCAGCATGATGCGCTGGGCAAGGCTGCGCGGAGGCGAATGGCGGACGGGCATGGCGGCGCCTCAGGAGACGGAGTCGGGGAGATCGGCGACGGACCAGCCGAGGCCGGGATGCGTGTGGATGAGCGGACGGTCGAACGGCTTGTCGACCGCCTGGCGCAGAAGATAGAGGTTCGAGCGCAGGCTGTCGGAGGCGGGCGGCTCGCCCTGCCAGAGGACCGCTTCGAGTCGACGGCGCGAGACGATGCCGGGAGTCTGCTGCATGAGCTCGCGAAGGAGCTGCAGGCAGGTCGGGTTGAGCCTGATGTCGCGGCCTTCGCGCTCGACGCGAAGCGTTTTGAGGTCAAGGGAAAGCGGGCCCGCAGTGAGGCGCCCCGCCGGATTCGCGCCGCTTCGGCGCAGCAGGGCCTCGACGCGCGCGGCGAGCTCGCGAAGCGAGAAGGGCTTGATCAGATAGTCGTCGGCCCCGCTCGTGAGTCCCTCGACGCGGTCGTCGATCGTGTCGCGCGCCGTGAGCATGAGGATCGGCGCGGTGAAGCCCGAGGCGCGAAGCCTTCGGGTGAGCGTCATGCCGTCGGTGTCGGGCAGCCCCACGTCGAGGATGACGAGGTCGAAGGTCGAGCGCTCGATGCGCTCGAGGGCCTCAAGCCCCGTGGAGGCCGTCTCGGGCGCCCAGCCGTCCTTCATGGAGAGAAAATCGCGGACGTTGGCGAGGATGTCGGGATTGTCGTCGACGACGAGAATGCGGATGCTCATGAGAGTGCTTATTTTCTGATTCCTCTTCCTGCGGATGTTACGCCTCGCGAGGTGCGCGCGTCATTGTGCGGCGCTCGTTCGATTGTCCGTCAGGTCCCATTCGGGGCGTCGGGTCGTCGACTGCACGCCGAGCATGCCGAGCACGGTCGAGTAGAGGTGCTCGTGCGTGACGCCGCCCGCAGGCTCGCGGGCAAGGTTCGCCGCATCAAACCCGAAGGTGCGGCTCCAGTCCTCCGAGAGCCACATGACCATCGGCACGCGGATCTGCTCGGACGGCGCCATGAAGTACGGGGCGCCGTGCAGGTAGAGGCCGCCTTCGCCGAGGCTTTCGCCGTGGTCGGAGACGTAGACGAAGCTCGCGTCGATGTCCGTTCGGGCCTTGAGCCTTTTCACGAGGCCCGCCAGCACGCCGTCGGTGTAGCGCACGGCGTTGTCGTAGGCGTTGACGATGCTCTCCCTCGTGCAGGCACCGAGGTCTGCGTCGGTGCATTCGGGCGTCCAGACCTTGGCGTGCGCGGGCGAGTCCTCGTGGTAGCGCGGGCCGTGCTCGCCGTACATGTGATAGAAGAGCACCGTCGGACGGTCGGCGGGAAGGTTCGCGAGGTCGGCGTCGAGCTCGTCGAGAAGGACACCGTCGAAGCAGCGGCCCGAGGCGCAGGCGGCGCTCTTCGGGTCGGGGCTTCTCACCTCGGCGCCCGAACATGTGCCCTTGCAGCCGCTCTGGTTGTCGACCCAGACGACGTGCGCGCCCACACGGGCGAGGAGCGACGGGAGGGCCTCCTCGCCGATGATGCGGCTGCGGTCGTAGTCGGAGCGGCCGATCCTGCTCAGCATGCAGGGAAGCGAAACGTCGGTGCTCGAGCCGCAGGCCGTGACGGACGGATGGCTGATCACGCCTTCGGCGCTAAGCGAGGGCGTGGTGTCACGGGCGTAGCCTGCAAGTCCCCAGCTCGCCGAGCGGGTGGTCTCGCCGATGACGACGAGAAGGACGGCGGGACGGCTGAGCCTGACGGAGAGCTCGGGCTTCGGATCGACGATGCGCTTTTGGGCCGCATCGGGCGAGGCGTCCCTTGCGAGCGTGGCGGCGAGGCTGTAGGGGACGTTGACGGGCGTGATGAGGTAGCGCAGCGCCTTGTCGTTTCGCATGACGGCCGCAAGCGTGTTCATCTGCGTGAAGAGCGTGCCTGCACCTGCGGCGAGTGCAAGGACGGCGACGCCGCCACGCACGGCGGCCGGCCTGAGGCCTGCGGGCATCATGTCGGCCGCGGAGGCCGCGAGGACGGGCGGAAGGCCTGCGGCCAGAGCGAGCAGGAGCGTGCGTGCGGAGAAATAGGCCGAGGCTTCGTGTACGTTGGTGGAGATGACGTTGCGGGCCATGTTCGGGTCGAACGCAATGCCGTAGACGAGCGTGCCCGCGAAAAAGATCGCGCCGGTCAGGCTCAGTAGCACGAGAACGGCGCGGCGCACGGGACGAGGCAGCGCCATGATGAGCGTGAGGAGCGCTATGGAGATGAAGAGCAGGCTGAAGGAGAGGCCCGCGAGCGTCAGGGCCTCGCGCATGCTCCAGGCGAAGTTCGGCTCGGAGAGGTCTGCGGCGCGCGCCAGAAACGGCATGTTGAGGACGAACGTCCACCAGAAGGCGGTCAGGAGGACGAGGCCCCTTTCGGAGAGCGGCTTTGCGAAGGCGGTCGAGCTGCGGTCCTCGAGGATGAGCGCGTGGAGCGCCGCGCAGATGAGCCAGTCGACGATGCCCGTGACGAGCACGTGCGAGACGAAGTGCGCGCCTTCCATGACGCGGACCGCGCCGCACAGGAGCCCGAAGGCGACGGCGAAGAGAAGTGCGCCTGCGGCAGCACGCGGACGGACGTCCTTGAGCGCAAAGTAGAAGGCAATGAAGACGAAGCCCGTGCCCGCGTGTCCCGAGGGCCAGCAGCGGCCGGGAACGTCCGTGAGGCCGAAGGCGGGATCCGTCATCGGAAGGGCGCCGCCGAAGGGCTCGACCGACCAGGGGCACGCGACGCCTGTCGTGCTCTTGAGCCACCAGACTGCGGCGGCACAGGCGCCCATTGCGATGACGACGTAGAGTGCGCGTCTCGAGGCCTCCTCCTCGAGAATCCTGCGGCCTTGGGCGAGCACGACGGCGAGACGGACGAGAAGCACCGTCGCAACGATGGCGGGCACGAGCTTCGGAAGCCGGTAGAAGATCGTCGTGAAGACTTCGTTCCTGTGCCAGGGCCAGCCGTCGCTGAAGAAGAGCTTCGAGACGGAGAGGTCGAAGGCGTGCGGCGGCACGATGGCGAGGATGATGAGAAGCGACGCGGGAATGAGAAGGCCCGTGAGGACGGGCGTCGGAATGCGTGCGGAGCAGAGATGGTCTTGGACGGACATGCGGATGCCTTCGGCGTGTTTTTGCTTGATGTCCGCAGTATCGGGCGTGAGGCGTCAAAACCGCGTGAGGCCTCGTCAACGCGCCGTGAAGCGTCCGTCAAAGGAGCGTCAAAGACCTTGCGCCATGTCATGAGGCATGCAGATGGGCGCGGGGAAGAAAAAAGCGCTCTTCCGGTGATCGGCCGGAGAGCGCTTTCGGGGGAGAGGCTTTCGGTGAGGCAGGAGATATGGAGGAGAGCATCCTCACCGAAGGCGTGGGAGAACCTGCATGACGGTTCGGGTGATTACGGAACCTTGTAGCCGAACTGGTGGCACTGGTCGCAGAAGTTTTCCGTCTCGCCGTGCATGATGTGGCAGTTCGTGCATTCAAGTTCGTCGCGGTAGTGCGGGGACATGTGCGGGTTGGCCGGCTTGACGTCCTTCGTCTTTTCAACGAGGGCCTTGACGTCGTGGCACTGCTTGCACGTGTCGATCGTGGGTTCCTGGGGATTGGCCTTGTCCGGACCGTGGCAGGTCTCGCAGGAGAGGCCCATGCCGACATGGCGGTCGGCACCGAACTTCTGGTCGGCAGCCTGAGCGGTGCCGAAGGCGAACGTCGCGGCGCAGAGCGAGGCGAGGATCAGCGTCGTCATCTTCATTTTTGTTTTCCTTTCTGGGTTCTGAGACCGGAAGCGCGGAGTCTGGAGCTCCGGACGGGCTGTCCGTCCGATGCGCTTTCGTTGGGTCAAATCATATGCAGGCGCGCCGGCGTTTCCTACCTGCCAAAGTATGTATTTCATGCATACCCGGGTATGGGATTTCCGGTTGGTCAATAAGAAACGTCTGAAGAAGAGTGATTGTTATCGGTGCGGTGGGACTGCGGCGGATGTCCGCCGGACTTTTGCTGCGGGGCGGATGCGGGGAGCGGAGGGGCGGTCCCTTGGGGGAAACCCTCCTTCAACGTGTCGTCCACAGGAGGCTTTCCGCCGGAGAGGGCGTGTTTTCAAGGGTTTGGGGAAAGGGAAGGGTAAACCCTGCATACTTTGGTATGTGCAAGGTCCATACCGCGGTATGTAGCCGAAAGGAGGGCGGAGGAGAAGAATAGCGGTGTCGCCGGCGAGGAGCGAGCGAGAGAATCCGCCCCGCCGGTTGTGTTCTCAATCCGAATGGAGAATCCTCAGAATGACCCAGATCGATACCAGCCGCCGCGGCTTCCTCAAGTCCGCCGTCGCCGCCTCCGCCGCCATGATGTCCGCTGCCGCCGTGCACGCCGGCATTCCCGCCAAGTCCGTTGCCAAGTACGACGAAACGTTCGACGTCGTGATCATCGGCTCCGGCTTTGCCGGCATGGCCTGCGCCCTCAAGGCCGGCCGCGCCGGTCTCAAAGTCCTCATGATTGAGAAGATGTCCACGGTCGGTGGCAACTCCGCCATCTGCGGCGGCAACGTCGCCTGCCCGGTCAACCCGGTCCAGAAGGCCCAGGGCATCAAGGACAGCAAGGAGCTCTTCATCGCCGACTGCCTGAAGGACGGTCTCGGCATCAACCACACGAACCTCCTCTCCACCATCGCCGACCGCTGCAACGACACGATCCAGATGGTCGTCGACTGCGGCTGCGAATTCGTGCCCAACAAGATGCTCTTCGAAGGTGGCCACTCGGTTCCGCGTTCCTATGAAATCAAGGCCGGCACCGGCTCCGGCTACATCCGTCCGATGCACGAAGAGCTCAAGAAGCTCAAGAACGTCGTGATCCGCACCCGCTGCAAGTTCGACGACTTCGTCATGGAAGAAGACGGCTCCGTCGCCGGCATCGTCTGCCGCACGGGCTACCGCTTCAACAACAAGGCCGTCTCCGACGACCTCGAAAACAAGACCGGCAAGAAGTCCGTCGTCCGCGCCACGAAGGGCGTCATGCTCGCCGCCGGCGGCTTCTCCCGCGACATCTTCTTCCGTCAGATCCAGGACCCGCGCGTCGTCCCGACGACCGACTCCACGAACCAGCCCGGCGCCACGGCCGGCGTGCTGATCAAGGCCCTCGGCATCGGCGCCGCTCCGGTTCAGCTCTGCTGGCTCCAGTTCCTGCCGTACTGCAACCCGCGTGAAAAGGGCTTCGGCGTTTCCGTGAACTTCACGAACCACGCCTGCATGGACCTCGGCCTCGTCGTCGACCGCAAGACCGGCCGCCGCTTCATGGACGAACACGCCGGCCGCAAGATCAAGTCCGACGCCCTCTTCAAGGTCATCGGCACGGACGAAAACTACCCGATTGCCGTCTGCGACGACTCCATCGTGAAGGCCATCAACCCGTCCTTTGTCAAGCTCCCGCTTGAAATGGGCACGGTCAAGAAGTTCGACACGCTCGAAGCCCTCGCCGACCACTTCGGCATCAAGAAGGACGCCTTCCTCGAAGAAGTCAAGAAGTTCAACGGCTTCGTCAAGGCCGGCGAAGACAAGGACTTCGGCCGCATCCTCTCCTTCAACAACGGTCTGACCGTCTCCCAGGGCCCGTTCTACGGCATCGAATGCTGCCCGAAGATCCACCATACGATGGGCGGCGTCATGATCAACGAAAAGGCCGAGGTCATCTCCGCCACGACGCAGAAGCCGATCAAGGGCCTCTACGCCGGCGGTGAAGTGACCGGCGGCGTCCACGGCGCCTCCCGTCTCGGCACGGTGGCCGTCATCGACGCCCTGACCTTCGGCATGATTGCCGGCGAAAACTTCGCTGCGATGAAGTAATCCTCCTGCGTCCATTCCCTCGGACAGGATGACCGGCCGCCAAGAGCCGGCACAAGAGGAATACAGAGAAAAGGAGCACGCCTTAGGGATCGTGCTCCTTTTTTCGCATCAGGACACTGCAGGAATCTGGTCAACTCTCACGGAGACTGATCCTTATGAACGCCTCTGCTAGTTCTGTTGGCGGATGTATGACGATTCCTGAAATAGTATGATTGAGGATCGGGATCCGGTCGACAGAGCCGGAGGCCCCTTCATCACCCCCTCATTGAAGGACAACGCAACATGAAGCGAACGCTTGCTCTTGCCGTCGCCTGCGCACTCGTGCTTGCGGGATGCGGAGAATCCGACGCGCCCGGGGAAGCCCGGAAGAAGACCGTGCTCGAATATGCGAGCATGAAGGACATCCGCAACATCAATCCGCATCTTTATCTGGGCGAGATGGCCGCTCAGGCCATGGTCTTCGAGCCGCTCGTCTTCAATACGCCCGAAGGGGTTAAGCCCGCGCTTGCCGAGCGCTGGGAGATCTCCGGGGACGGCCGCACCTACACCTTCCATCTGCGCCGCGGCGTCAGGTTCACGGATGGCACGCCGTTTACGGCCGACGCCGTCAAGAAGAACATCGATGCCGTCATGGCCAACCGCACGCGCCACGCCTGGCTCGACATGATCAACGAGATCGAGTCGAGCGAAGTGGTCGACGAGCACACCTGGCGTCTGCATCTCAGGCATCCGTACTTCCCCGCGCTCATCGAGCTCGGGCTCTCGCGCCCTTTCCGCTTCATCTCGCCCGCCTGCATGAAGGACGGCGGGACGAAGGACGGCGTGACCTGTCTCGCAGGCACGGGTCCCTGGGTGCTCTCCGAGCACAAGGACCAGCAGTACGCGCTCTTCAGCCGCAACGAGGGCTACTGGGGCGAGAAGCCGATCGTGCCCGCCGTCCGCTGGAACGTCGTGCCCGACACGCAGACCATGCTGATGGCGCTTGAAAAGGGCGAGATCGACCTCGTCTTCGGCGCCGACGGCGACCAGCTCACGGGCGACGCGTTCAAGAAGCTCACGGACGAGAAGCGCCTCAACACGGCGGTGAGCGAGCCGATCGCCTCCCGCGCCATTCTCGTCAACTCGAAGCGCCCGATCACGAAGGACGTGCGCGTGCGCGAGGCGCTGGCCTACGCCTTCAACCGTCAGGCCGTGGTCGACGGCATTCTCAATGGCACGGAGGCGGCCGCCATGACGCTCTTTGCGAAGAGAGTGCCCTACTGCGACGTTCCGCTCAAGGAGCGCGGCCATGATCCGAAGAAGGCCGCCGAGATTCTTGATGCGGCGGGCTGGAAGGCCGGTGCCGACGGCATCCGCACGAAGGACGGCGCAAGGCTCGTGCTCGACTTCTACTTCAACTCGAACAACGCCCAGGAAAAGACGATCGCCGAGGCCATGCAGGGCGACCTGCTCAAGATCGGCGTCGAGCTTCGCGTGATCGGCGAGGAGAAGCAGGCCTTCCTCGACCGCCAGCGCACGGGCGAATTCGACCTGCAGTACTCGCTTTCCTGGGGCGCGCCGTACGACCCGCAGAGCTATCTCTCCTCCTGGCGCATTCCCGCGCACGGCGACTATCAGTCCCAGATCGGGCTTGCCGACAAGGCGCACATCGACGCGACCATCACGGCCCTCATGACCGAGGCCGACGAGAAGAAGCGCGCCGCCATGGTTCGCGACGTGCTCACGCGCATCACGGATGCGGCGGTCTACATCCCCGTCTCCTATTCGCGCACGAAGGCCGTTTATTCGAACAGGATCAAGGACGTCTCCTTTGCGGTGACGCAGTACGAGATCCCGTTCGAGAAGATGAGCTTCACGGAGGCGGGCAAATAAATGGGCGGCATGCTCGTGCGGCGCCTCGCGCTCCTCGTGCCGATGCTTCTGGGCATCACCTTCATCGCGTTCATGCTGGGTGAACTCTCGCCCTCGGATCCCGCCGAGGTGTCGATCCGCGTGAACGCGATGGTGCCCACGCCCGAGCTCATCGCCCAGACACGTCATGAACTCGGGCTCGACCGCCCTCTCATGACGCGCTACTTCGAGTGGCTCGCGGGCGTGCTGCAGGGTGACCTCGGTACGAGCTTCGTGACGGGGCACAAGGTGACGGACGACTTCCTGCGAGCCTTCCCGCCCACGCTGGCGCTCGCGGGCGCGACCCTTCTGATCGTGCTCGTGACGGGCGGGGTGTGCGGGTGGCTCTGCGCAAGGCATGCGGGCGGTCCCGTCGACAGGGCGATCCGCAGCGTCCTCTTCACGATCTCGGCGCTGCCCAACTTCTGGGCCGCGCTCCTTCTGATGTGGCTCTTCTCGCTCACGCTCGGGTGGCTTCCGACGAACGGCATGAGGACTCCCGAGTCGGTGATTCTGCCCGCCGTCTCGCTCTCGCTCGCCTACGTCGGCACTTACGTTCGCCTCATCCGCACCGAAATGCTGAGGACGGCCGAGTCCGACTGGGTGATGTTCGCCAGGGCGCGCGGACTCTCCGAGGGGCGGATCTCGCTTCACATGATGCTCAACAGCCTCAGGGGTACCGTCACCGCACTCGGCATGTCGATTCCGAAGCTCGTCGCGGGCACCTTCGTGATCGAGAACATCTTCGCCTGGCCCGGCATCGGCAGGCTCTGCGTCTCCGCCATCTTCAACAGGGATCTGCCCGTGATCATCGCCTACGTGCTCGTGATGGCCGTGTTCTTCATCCTCTTCAATCTGCTTTCGGACCTTGCGCTGGCAGCGCTTGATCCGCGCGCCCGCAGAGGCGGCACAGGGGAGGCGGCATGACGAACCGCTGGCGCAGGGCGCTGGCCGCCCCGTCGGGCCTCTTCCTTCTCGCCGTGCTCGCTGCAGGCCTTGCGGCGCCCCTGCTGCCGCTCGCCGATCCGACGGCCATCGACATTTCGTCGAAGTTCCTGCCGCCGAGCCTCGAGCATCCCTTCGGCACCGATCTTCTCGGCCGCGACATGCTCTCGCGCATGATCTGGGGTATCCGCACCACCTTCGTGACGGCGCTCCTCACGATGATCGTGACGGCGGGCGTCGGCATGATCGCTGGCGGCGCTGCGGCAGCGGCCCGAGGCAGGGTCGATGCGCTCATCATGCGCTTTTGCGACGTGTGGATGTCGTTTCCGAGCGAAGTGCTCATCCTGGCCCTCGTCGGCATGATGGGCCCGGGGCTTGAGAACGTGCTCATCGCCTGCCTGCTCGCCAAGTGGCCCTGGTACGCACGCATGATGCGCGGCCTCATCCTTCACCTCAATTCGGCCGGCTTCGTGCAGTTCGCGCGCGTGACCGGCGCCTCCAACATGAAGGTGCTCTTCGGACACCTCGTGCCCAATGCGGCGGGCGAATGCTTCGTGCTCGGCACGATCGACACGGGCAGCGTCGTTCTCATGATCTCGACGCTCTCCTTCCTCGGCCTCGGCGCACAGCCGCCCATGCCCGAGTGGGGCTCCATGCTCGCGGACGCGAAGAACGTGATGACGCTTTATCCGGGACAGATGTTCGTGCCCGGCCTCGCGATCCTGCTCGTGGTGGCGGCGCTCAACTTCCTCGGCGACGCGCTTCGCGACGCCTTCGACGTGAGGAGGATCGAATGACGGACGCAGACGACGTGATTCTCAGTGTCGCGGGCCTTCGCGTCCGTGATTCCTGGGACAGGGAAATCCTGCACGGGCTCGACCTCGACGTGCGCAGGGGCGAGTGCCTTGCGCTCGTGGGCGAGTCGGGCGCAGGGAAGTCCCTGACCCTGAGGGCGCTTGCGGGGCTTCTTCCGTACGGCTTCACGGTCTCGGGGACGATGGACTTCGAGGGCCGGACGCTCTGCGCGTCGGGCGCCTTCGCCGCAGTGCGCGGCAGGCGCATCCTCTACATGGCCCAGCAGGCGATGACCGCCTTTGATCCCCTCGTGAGGATCGGCGTGCAGCTCGGCGAAACCGCTTCGGCCGCAGGACTTGCGGGCTCGAAGGCCGATGAGGCCGTGAGCAGAGCGCTTCGTGCGGTCGGGCTCGATCCCGCCCGCATCCTCAGGGCCTTCCCGTGCGAGCTTTCGGGCGGGATGCTCCAGCGCGTCATGACCGCCTGCGTCCTCATCCTCAGGCCCGACGTGATTCTCGCCGACGAACCCACGAGCGCGCTTGACGTCGTCAACGTCAGGGCCGTCCTCGCGAGCCTTCAGGAGGTGAGGAGGACGACGGGCTCGGCGCTCGTGCTCGTCACGCACGACCTCGGCCTCGCGGCGGGCCTTGCGGACCGCTTCGTGATCCTCATGTCGGGCGGAATCGTCGAAAAGGGCGGCCGCGAGATCTTCGAGCGCCCCTCGCATCCCTATACGCAGAGGCTTGCGCTCGCCTGGCGGCGTGCGAACGCCGTTCTGCAGGAATCCCTGGCTGCAGGCCCAGTGCCCGCAGCGGAGGAGACGCAGCGTGCGCCGGAAGCTGAGCCCGTGCTCAGGATCGAGGGCGTCACGAAGTACTATGCCTCTGGATCCTTCCTGCGGCGGAGCGTGCACGAGGTGCTCCGCGGCGTGGACCTTGAGGTTCGCCGGGGCGAGGTCGTCGGGCTCATCGGCGGCTCGGGCGAGGGGAAGTCGACGCTCTCGCGCCTCATCCTCGGACTCGAGGCGCCGACGTCGGGGCGTATTCTCGTGAGGGGCGCTGACCGCTCCGCGCTTCGTGCGGGCGAGGCGAGCGTCGTCTTCCAGAACTATCTTGACTCGGCCGATCCCGTCTGGACGGTCGGGGCAGTGATCGAGGAGGCCGTGAGGCTTGCGGGCGGCCGCGTCGATGTGCGGGACCTTCTCAGGCGCGTGGGCCTTCCCGCCGAGTACGCGTCGCGACGTCCCCACCAGCTCTCGGGCGGAGAGCTCCAGCGCGTCGCGATCGCGCGCGCCATGGCGGGCGGCTCGTCGCTCGTCGTCTTCGACGAGGCGCTCAGCAGCCTCGACGCCTCCGTGCAGGACGAGATCATGGAGCTTCTTGCCGAGCTCAAGCCCGAGCATGCGGGCTGGCTCTTCATCTCGCACGACCTCAGGGCGATTGCTAGGCTCTGCGACAGGGTCGCCGTGCTCTCCGAAGGGCGCATCGTCGAGGTGATGGACGCCGCACGCATGGGCAGCCCCTCGAGCGAGGCGGGCAGGCGCTTCGTCGAGGCCGCCGCGGCGGCGCTCCCTCAGGCGTGATGATGGATGTGAGAGGGCTCCGACGGCGCCTGCAGACGGCATGCACCCCTAGGAACATAGGATGTTCATCCTATGCCGCCTGGACGCCCTGAACGGGATCCTGCCCCGAAGGACAGTCGTTTCGGGCGGTTTTCGGGCGTTTTCAAGCTCGGATGAAGATCCTCTTTTGCTTCGGGACGAGCCTCCTTATACTGATTCTCAAGCGGTGCGCCGGCTGACCTCGGTGCATCCGCTCCTTGACCAAGATTAGGAGAAATACATCATGACCAACCAGTCCCGTCGTTCCTTCCTGCAGGGCTCCATCGTCGGTGCCGCCGCGCTTGCCTCCGCTTCCGTCGTTCAGGCCGCCCCGCGCTCGAAGGTTCCCGCCAAGTGGGATGAAACCGTCGACGTGATCGTCGTCGGCTCCGGCTTTGCCGGTCTTGCCGCCGCCATTGAAGCCCGCAAGGCAGGCGCCAAGGTCGTCGTTCTCGAAAAGATGCCGACCCCGGGCGGCAACTCCATCATCAACGGCGGCATTCTGACCGCCACGGGCTGCCCGCAGCAGCTCAAGCACAACATCAAGGACTCCGTCGACCTGCTCGCCCAGGACATTCTCGTTGCCGGCGCCTACCTCAACGACCCCGCCAAGGTCCGCGTCCTCGCCGAACACGCCCTCTCCAACTATGAATGGACGGTGAAGGAACTCGGCGTCGAATACAACCTTGACGCGATCGGCCAGGAAGGCGGCCACTCCGTTCCGCGCTATGTCTTCACGAAGAACGGCTCGGGCTCGGGCATCGTGAGCAAGGAACTCGACAAGTGCAAGGAACTCGGCGTTGAAGTCCGCCTGCGCGCCTACGTCGAACACATCATCCGCGACGACAAGGGCCGCGTGGTCGGTCTCGAAGTCCGCGAAGGCTATCGCTTCCCGAAGGAAGACTCCGGCAAGGTGAAGTTCATCGCCGCCAAGAAGGGCGTCGTCCTCTGCTACGGCGGCTTCTCGGCCGACGTCAAGTTCCGCCAGATGCACGACCCGAAGCTCACGGACAAGTTCAGCACGACAAACCAGCCGGGCGCCACGGGTGAACTCTGGCGTGAAACCTACAACATTGGCTGCGCCCAGATCCAGAACGACTGGATCCAGTGCGGTCCGTGGTCCAACCCGAAGGAAAAGGGCATGGGCATCGACTGGACGTTCACGCAGTCCGCTGCGGCTGAATACGGCCTGTGGGTCAACACGAAGGGCCAGCGTTTCGTCAACGAGCTTGCCAACCGCAAGGTCCGCGCCGACGCCATCTTCGCTGAAGAAGCCAAGGGCCTCAAGGCCGTCGCCATCGCCAACCAGTACGGCGCCGACAAGCTCGAAGCCGCACGTCCGGGCATCATGAAGAAGCTCGTCGAACCGAACATCGTCAGCAAGTACGACACGCTCGAAGCCCTCGCCAAGGACTTCAAGATCCCGCTCGATGAACTCAAGAAGACGCTCGCCCAGGTGAACGAATCCGCGAAGACCAAGAACGACAAGCCGTTCGGCCGCTACATCAACAACGAGTTCAAGCCGCTCACCGAAGGTCCGTGGTACGCAGCCATCACGAGCCCGAAGGTCCATCACTGCATGGGCGGTCTGCTCACCAACATGAAGGGCCAGGTCCTCGACATCATGGATCAGGAACCGATTCCGGGCCTCTACGCCGCCGGCGAAGCCACGGGCGGCATCCACGGCGCCGTGCGTCTGGGCTCCTGCGCCATCCTCGACTGCCTCGTCAACGGCCGCATCTGCGGTCAGGAAGTCGCCAAGTAACCTCTCCTCCTGAAGTCTCGGCGTGAGACGGCGGGCGGCCTTCGGGCCGCCCGTCTTCGTTTCGGGCTCCTCGCCCCGCACGTAGGCATTTTCCCGAGACTGCAGGCGCGGCATGTTCTTCTAGACTAGAGTGCAGGACTTTTTTCGAGGCAGACACCCATGACCGAACCTCTCTCCCGGCTTCCGACACTATCCCGCCGCACGCTTCTTGCGGGCGCGGCGGCCGCAGGCCTCACGGCGGGCATGCCGCCCGTGCGGGCCGCAGGGCTTCGCTGGGACGGCGAAGCGGAGATCGTGATCGTGGGAAGCGGCGGTGCGGGCGTCTCCGCAGCGCTCGCCGCAAGAGAGCGCACGAAGGGGCGCATCGTCATTCTCGAGAAGCTCGGCGTCACGGGCGGAAGCACGCGCTTTTCCTGCGGCTACTTCAATGCGGTCGACCCCGAAAGACAGCGGGCCCAGGGCATCGAGGATTCGCTCGAGCGGCACATCGCCGACACGAACGCCTCAGGCCGCGGGCGCGGCGACCCCGAACTCGTCAGGATCCTCTGCTCGGAGGCGCTCGACGCGCTCCACTGGGTCGAGAGCTATGGCGTTCAGTATGAGCCCTTCTGCTCGCAGATCTACGGCGGCCTCTTTCCGAGAAGCCACCTGCCGAAGCTCTCCGACCCGCTGGCGAGCTACATCGACGTGCTGCTCGACGCCTGCAGAAGCCGCGGGATCGAGATCCTGACTTCAAGCCCCGTCCTCTCCCTCGTGCTCAACGAGGACGGTTCGGTCGCAGGCGTCGTATGGCGCGACGCTTCGGGCACGAGGCGCACGCTCAGGGCCTCGCGGGCCGTCGTGCTGGCTTCGGGCGGGTTTTCGGCCAACGCCGAGCTCTGCCGCCTGCATGATCCGAGGCTCGGAGATCTTGATACGACCAATCCCGCGGGCTCGACCGGTGAGGTGATGCTCGCCGCCCGCGAGGCGGGCGCCTATCTGACGGGCTGCGACTGGATCGAGTGCATTCCGCTTCACGTCCATTACGCGCGCTTTGCGATTCTCGTCGAGCGCTGCATCTTCGTCGACCAGCAGGGACGACGCTTCGTGCGTGAGGACGGCAGGCGCGACATCCTGCGCGACACGATCCTCTCGCTGCCCTCCCGCTTCGGCTTCGTGATCGTCGACCACGACGGATTCGAGAGCAATCCGCCGTCCTTCAGGCGCGAGCTCCACGAGGGGCTCGAGCGACAGGAGGTCTACAGGGCCCAGACGCTCGAGGAGATGGCGCAGCTCCTGAGGCTTCCGGTCAACAACTTCGTCGAGACCGTGAACCGCTACAACGGATTCGTGAGGTCGGGCAGGGACGAGGACTTCGGTCGAGGCGCCGAGAGCATGATCCACGAAATCCGCAAGCCGCCGTTCTGGGCCTGCAGGGCCAGCATGAGCCGCCATCACACCATGGGCGGCGTTTCGATCGATGCAAGGGCGCGGGTGCTCGACTGGGATTCGAAGCCCGTCGGCCGGCTCTATGCCGCAGGCGAGGTCGCGGGCGGCGTGCACGGCGCAAGCCGTCTCGGTGGCAACGCGATCGCCGACGTTCACGTCTTCGGACGCATTGCAGGCCGGGAGGCCGCCTCGGAGGTGCAGGCATGAGAAGAACGGACGCACAACAGGGCTTTTCGTCCGCTTCGGCGGACGCGGACGTCACCGTCGTGGGCGGCGGCCTTGCGGGCCTCTCAGCCGCCCTGGCCGCAGCCCAGAGGCGTGCCCGGGTCGTGCTCTTCGACAGCTCGAGCGATCTGTTCGCCACGAACGACGTGGCCGACAGGCTCTATTTCAACGCCGTCGACCCGGAGCGTCAGGGCGACCTGGGCATCACGGACAGTCCGGAACTCTTCTACCGCCAGACGCTGGCTGCGGGCGGCGGGCGCGCCGATCCCGCGCTCGTCAAGATCCTCTGCTATCAGGCCTATATTGCGCTCAAGTGGCTCGAGGGCTTCGGCGTCGGATTCGAGAACAAGGTCCGCCAGATTCCGGGCGGCGTCTATCCGAGAACTTGCGTCGCCTCCGACTACAGGGCGGGGCGACTCGCGATGATGAACGCTGCTCTGGATGCGGGCGTGACGGTTCTCCAGGGACTCACCTTCAGGGAACTCGTGCTTGATGCGCAGGGCTGCGTCACGGGCGTTGCGGCCGAGGATGCGGACGGACGGCGCCGCATCCTCAGGGCGCCCGCGACGGTGCTCGCCACGGGCGGCTTTGCGTCCGATGCGGCGCTCTGCGCAAGGCACGACAGGCGCCTTGGCGCGCTTTTCGACATGCGCGGGGGACGCGCCTCGGGGCTCGGCCTCAGGGCCGCGGTGAAGGCAGGCGCCTACCTCGTCGGCACGGACTACTTTTCGCTCACCATGGGCACGGCCGGCCGCGCGGGTTTTGCGGTGTGTCCCTTCCATCCGCTGCGCTTCATCCTCGTCGACGCCTCGGGCGGACGCGTGGTCAACGAGCAGGACAGGGAGGCCGTCGTCGAGGCGCTCCTCGATGCGCCGGGCAACGTGCTGTGGCTTGCGGCCTCCTTCTCGGACGTCGCACGGCTGCCCGAGGTTCGCCGCAGCCGGATCGAGGCGCTGCTTGCCGAAGGAACGGCAAGGCGCGTGACGGGCTCGGAAGACATGGCGGGCATGGAGGGCGCCCCGTCGCGAGCCTCGATCGTCGACGCCGTGAAAGCGTACGGCGAAGGGCCAGGAGACCGTCTGGGCAAGAGCTGGTGCGTGCGCATCGAGGACAACGACATGCTGGTGATGCCCGTCACGCTCGGTCGATCGGCGACGCTCGGAGGCGTGAGGATCGACGGGTGCGGGCGCGTGCTGACCGCCTCGGGCGAGCACGTCGAGGGGCTCTTCGCGGCAGGCGAGATCACGGGCGGCGTGCACGGCATGCGCTGCGTGCCCGGAAACCTTTCGCTCGAGTCGGTCGTTTTCGGCCGCGAGGCGGGCTTTGCTGCGGCGGGCCGCAGCGCCTGACGGCAGGAAGAATGCAGGCCGGCCTCAGCGGCCTTCGGCCTGATCCAGAATGCGGGAGATCTCGACTGCGGAGCGGACCTTGAGCTTGCGGCAGACCTGACCGCGGTGGATCTGGACGGTCTTTTCCGCTATGCCGAGGCGTTCGGCGATCACCTTGTTGAGGAGGCCCTCGGCGACGAGGCCGGCGACTTCGCGCTCGCGCGGCGTGAGCGTGGCGAGGTCCTTCATGGCGGCGGCGTGACTCGTGTGGTGCGAGCGCCGCTCCCAGTCGAGCGCGACGGCCTTCTCGACGCTCGCGAGCAGCTTTTCATCATCAAGCGGCTTGGGCAGAAAGTCGAAGGCGCCGTTCTTGACCGCCTCGACGGCCATCGTGATGTCGCCGTGCGCGGTGATGAAGAGGATGGGAAGCGAATAGTCCTTCTTCTTCAGAAGCTCCTGAAGCTGCAGGCCGCTCAGGCCGGGCATGCGGATGTCGAGGATGAGGCATCCCGGCACCATGACGTCGTCGGTCTCGAGGAAGGCCTCGGCCGATGCGTAGCTGCGGGACTTCCAGCCTTCGGTGGAGAGCAGGAATTCGAGTGATTCGCGCATTTCTGCGTCGTCGTCAACGATGCGGATGAGGGAAAGGGAGTTTGCAGGCATTTCAAGTCCTGTTGTTTTGTTCGCAGACGGGCAGGCTGACGGTGATGGCGAGCCCTCGTTCGGGAAGCCGCTCGAAGAGGACGCGGCCGCGTGCGGATTCGGCGATGCGGCGCACGATCACGAGCCCGAGTCCGAGGCCCTGAGGCTTCGAGGTGTTGAGCGGGATGGTGAGGCGGGCGAACTGCTCGTCGGTGAGCCTCGGGCCGTTGTCCGAAATCGTGAGCATGGCCGTGCCGTCCTCTGAGGAGAGGCTCGCGCGGATGACGGCGTCGTCCGTGCCTGCCGTGGCGTCTGCGGCGTTCTTGAGAAGATTGCTGATGAGAAGCTCCATCTCGAGCCCGTCGGCGAGGATCGTGAGGCCGGGCTCGATGCGCCTGGAGACCTCGAGTCCGCGCGTGGCGCAGAACTGTGCGATCGCCTTTTCGGCAAGATCCGAGAGAGACGTCGGCACGGGTTGTGCGGGCTGTCTGGCGAAGCTTCTGACGTGGTCGATGATGTCCGAGGCCTTCGTGCTCTGGGAGTCGATCTTGGCGAGTACGGTCCTGAAGACCTCGGGGTCGGCGGAGCCGCCGCGGGCCATGGTGCGGGAGAGGCCGCGGGCGTAGTTGCGGATGACGGCGAGCGGCTGCTTGAGCTCGTGTGCGATCATCGAGGAGAGCTCGCCCACAAGGCCCGCACGCTCCATCGCGACGAGCCTTTCGTTGTAGCGCTTGGCCTCCTCCTCGACGCGCCGCTTCTCCTCCACGGCCCGCATCAGCTCCGTGGTGCGGCGGCGGATCAGGTATTCGGCGCGCACGCTGTGCACGACGATGCCTAGCAGCACGGCGGCGAGAAATGCGAGCCAGACGCCGTAGTTTCTGACGAAGGCCTCCCAGCTGAACTGGGACTGGCGCAGGTAGGCCGCGTCGCCGAGCGCTTCAAGAAGCTCGTGCACGGCGTCGTATCGTGCGCCCGGCCGCCAGTCGCAGCCGTCGGCGTCCGTGGGCATGCCCAACAGCGTGCCCGAGACGAGCGCGTTGAGTTCGGGCGGCGTGTGCGGAAAGGAGGCGAGCGTCCAGCCGGGATAGAAGACGGAGAAGGACCTGCACCTCGTCTGCGAGGTGCGGTCGGTCGTGACGAGCCTGATGCCCGAAAGTCTTTCAGGATCGGTCGCGGAGAGCCGCTCGACGTAGCAGGCGGGCAGGATGCCCGCGTCGGCGCGTCCCGAGGCGACGGCTTCAAGAATGGCGCCTTCGGGATCGTCCGTCTTCGTGCGCAGGGCTTCGGGCACGGCGCGCTCGACGCCTGCGTGCATGAGCTCTCGCCTGAGCATGCGGGCGGGCATGCCGTCAAGTTCGGGCACGAGAATGGAGGCGCCGTTGAGGACGGAGGCGTCGGCGTCGGGAGCCTTTGCGGCGTTCACGGCGACGACGATGCCCTGGACCGAGTCGGCCGAGGAGGATTCGCGGATCGTCTGGCTCACGAGCGAGCGGGCGCCGAAGAAGCGTTCGAGAACGACGTAGCCGTCGGGCGGCGCGAGCACGAAGTCGACGCTTCTCGACTCGGCGAGCTTCTGGATCTCGTCGGGCGGCAGGTAGCGGAATACGAGCGGCGTGTCCGGAAGCGCATAGGTGAGATGGTCCACGCTCGCTCTGATGAAGCTTCGCTCGATCGCACTCGAGCCCGAGGACTGCACGGCCAACACGACGGGCGGCACGGCTCTAGTGGCCGCAGGGACGAAGACCGGTGCGGACGCAAGAAGGATGGTGGCGACCGCCCCTGCGAGTCGGGCGGATGAGCTTGGCGAGACGGACATTCTTTTATTTTATGTCCGCTCTTTAGGCAGTTCCAAGACTCCTGTGGGCGGGGAAAACACCGAGGGAAACTCCCTTCCGTACGAAAACGCCTGAGCGGCGGGCGTTGGCGGGGAGACGCAAAAAAAAGCCCGCACGAAGGCGTGCGGGCGATGCGGGAGCCGGAAGGACCGCTCGGGCTTATTTGCCCTGCGTATTTTCGAGCGTCGTCAGGTCGTCGATCTCGAAGGTGCCGGTGAGGCCCTTGTATTCGGGGCGGTAGTCCAGACCCGGCTGGCAGCGGAATTCGAGCCATGCGGAGGCGGGACGGCTGCCGTCCTTGGTGCCGTTGGTCGAGGAGCCGTTGACGGGCAGCATGGCCATGTGATGGCGGTCGCAGTGCATGCGGGCGCGTTCATGGAGGTGGTCGGCGAGGCGGTTGCCCTCGACGTGGCCGGGCCAGACGGCCTCGATGCGCCAGACGTTGCCGACCACGTTCGTGATCTTCTCCTCGCGGTCGAGGAAGTTCTGGCGCTCCTCCTGAAGGGCCTCGCAGCCGGAGAGATGAAGGGCGGCGAGGGCGGTGCCGATGATCAGAGTGCGCTTGATATGCATGGGTAGAAAGTCTGTCGAATGGTCGGAGGCCGCTCCGCTTGCGGGCGGCCGATGGTTCCGACATTTTAGCGGGATTCCGCCCGGGCGTCGCGGGCCGCGGGGAGAGGAAGACGAAAAGGGAAGGCTTTTTCAATCCCGCCGATAGACGTCGGGGCCTTCCGCGAAGGTTGCGGCCGCATGGAGGCGGAGTCCTTCCCGTTTCTTAAGGTGCGGGGGATGAGGGGAGACGGGCAGAGGGACCTGCGGATTGCTTCAAGCGCTTGCTGCTCAATGGTTTTTGCGGGTTCTCGAACCCTGTGCCACTAGGGTTAGCCTCGTTTGGGAATGCGGAATTTTGTAAGCAATGCTTAATACGGCCTCCCTACACTTCCTGACACAAGACCATCCGGGCCCGAACCGTGCCCGCCAACAACGTCAACAGGACCCTCCGTTTCACCCATGTCAGAAGCCATTCTTGAAGTCTGCGGCCTTACCTGCGAGCGCGGGGAGAGGACGCTTTTTAGGAATCTCTCGTTCGCCGTGAAACCCGGCACGCTCGTGCGCATCGCTGGCAGCAACGGTGCGGGCAAGACGACGCTTCTGCGACTGATGACGGGCCTCATGCGTCCCGTCGAGGGCGAGGTGCGCTGGAGGGGCGTTCCCGTCGAGAAGGCCGCCCAGGACTTCTGGCGCGAGCTCTGCTACATCGGACACCGCAACGGCGTCAAGGACGACCTGTCGGTGCTCGAGAACGTGATGATCAACGCCAACGTGGCGGCCGTGCCCGTCACGGAGAACGCCGCGCTTGACGCGCTTGACGCCGTGGGCCTTGCCGACTTCGTCGACGTGCCCGCGGGCCAGCTCTCCCAGGGCCAGCGCCGCCGCGTTGCGCTCGCCCGCCTCTGGCTTTCCCGCTCCGTGACGCTCTGGGTTCTCGACGAGCCTTTCACCGCGCTCGACGTGCGCGGCGTCGCCCGCCTTGCTGACCTCGTGGGCGAGCACGTCAGGTCGGGCGGCATCGTGATGCTCGTCACCCATCAGGAAGTGCCCGTCGACGGCGTCGAATACCTCGTCATCGAGCCCGAACGCTGGTCCCCTCGCCGCCGCACGGCGGTCGAGGCTGCGCTCGACAACGAAAGCGCTCTTGAAGCGGACAACGCAAGGTAAGGAGCGGTGCAGTCATGTTCAAGCTTTTCCGAATCATCCTCCGCCGCGACCTGATGCTCGCCTTCCGCCGCAAGTCCGACCTTGCGCAGGTGATCTTCTTCTTTGCGGTCGTCGTGACGCTCGTGCCGCTCGGCGTGGGCGCCGAAACCAACATCCTCCGCTCGATTGCCCCCGGCGTCGTGTGGGTCGCCGCGCTTCTCGCCGCGCTTCTCTCGCTGCCGCGCATGTTCGAGGCCGATCATGCCGACGGCACGCTCGAGCAGATGCTCGTCACCGCCGAGCCGCTTCCCGTGGTGGTCGTGGCCAAGGTCTTCGCGCACTGGCTCGTCACGGGCGTTCCGATGACGATCTTCGCCGCGGTCTTCGGCATCCTCTTCGACCTGCCGCTCGACGTGACCCTCGTGATGGTCGCGAGCCTCTTCCTCGGCACGCCGGTCCTCTCCCTCGTGGGAGCCGTGGGCGCCGCGCTCACGCTCGGCCTTCGCGGAGGCGGCGTACTCACGAGCCTGCTCGTGCTTCCGCTCTACATTCCCGTCCTCATCTTCGGCGCCGGCGCCAGCCAGGCGGTCGCCGTCTCGATGAGCCCCGCCGCGCACTTCATGATCGTGGGCGGCCTGACGCTGCTGAGCCTCGCGCTCGCCCCGATGGCCGTGTCCGCGGCCCTTCGCATCGCCGAAAGCTGATGCGGGCGAAGCGAACGCTGGAAAGACTTTTGAAAATACATTCGGAGACCTGATCAAGATGAGCTTATCCGACCCTCAGAACTTCTACCGCCTCGCAGGCAAGGTCATCCCGTGGATTCTCGGGCTGGCATTCGTGCTCTTCGTCGTGGGCTTCTACCTGGGCTTCTTCGTGTGCCCGGTCGATGCGCGCCAGGGCAACTCCTACCGCATCATCTTCATCCACGTCTCGGCCGCCTGGCTCTCGATGCTGCTCTACGTGCTGATGGCCGTCTTCAGCGCCATCGGTCTGTGGCGCAACAACCGCATCTGCTTCATGCTCGCCCAGGCGATGGCCCCCACGGGCGCGCTGATGGCCTTCATCGCGCTCTTCTCGGGCGCCTTCTGGGGCCGTCCGACCTGGGGCACGTACTGGGTGTGGGACGCCCGCCTGACGTCGGAGCTCATCCTCTTCTTCCTCTACCTCGGCTTCATCGCGCTGCACTCCGCCATTGACGACAAGCGCCGCGCCGACCGCGCCGCGAGCGTCATCAGCATCGTGGGCGTGATCAACGTGCCGATCATCTACTTCTCCGTGCAGTGGTGGAACACGCTCCATCAGGGCGCCTCGATCACGTCGAGGGGCTCCTCCATTGCGCCCATCATGCTCTACACGCTCCTCATCATGGTCGTGGCGGGCATGTGCTACGGTGCCGGCATGGTCCTCGCCCGCACCCGCTCCATCATCCTCGAACGCGAACGCCGCGAGAACTGGACCAAGGAAGCGGCCTTGGAGGGCAAGCTGTGAACAACTGGAACAGTCTTTCCGACTTCATCTACATGAACGGCCACGGCTACTTCGTGTGGTGCGCCTACGGTGCGCTGCTCGTCGCCGTGATCTACGAAATCTTTTCCCTGCGCGCCCGCCGCGCCAAGATCTGCGCCCGCCTCGCCCGCGAGGCCCGTGCAGCCAAATCGACGCTGGAGATGTAAACCATGGACTCGAAGACCAAGAAACTCGCCCTCATCGGCGCGGCCGTCGTGGCCGTTGGCGCCGGCGTGACGCTCGCCCTGCAGGCCTTCAATGAAAACCTCGTCTTCTTCTTCTCGCCCACGCAGGTGGCCGCGAAGGAAGCACCGACGGGCCGCACGTTCAGGCTCGGCGGCGTGGTCGAGCCCGGCAGCGTCAAGCGCCAGGCCGACGGCGTGACCGTCACCTTCGGCATCACCGACACCGCCAAGATCGTTCCCGTCCAGTACAAGGGCATCCTCCCCGACCTCTTCGCCGAAGGCCAGGGCGTCGTGGCCCAGGGCAAGCTCGACGAGCAGGGCGTCTTCTGCGCCTCCGAAGTGCTCGCCAAGCACGACGAGAACTACATGCCGCCCGAGGCCGCCAAGGCTCTCGAAGACGCCCACAAGGCGGGCGTGGCCAAGAAGCAGGCCGAGCAGGCCCAGGCCTCGAAGTCCTGATGCCTGCCCTTCCAGTCAATTGAGTTTTTGTTGAGCCGGGCGTGACCGCCCGCCTGACCCGAGGGCCAGGCAAAGCGGCCATGCCCTTGCTTGCATAAAGAGAGAAGACGGAAGCATCCGTCCCCATACACAAACCGGAGAAAACAAGTGATTCCTGAAATCGGTCACTTCGCACTGATCCTGTGCCTTGCGTTGAGCATCGTCCAGGGCGTGCTCCCGCTTGTCGGCGCCGCCAAGGGCAACCGCGCGCTGATGGCGGTCGCCCGTCCCGCCGCTGCCGCCAACGCGTTCTTCGGCACGGTGGCCATCGGCTGCCTTGCCTACTCGTTCTACCTGTCGGACTTCACCGTCCTCAACGTGGCGAACAACTCCAACTCGCTCCTGCCCTGGTACTACAAGGTGGCCGCGACCTGGGGCTCCCACGAAGGCTCGATCCTCTTCTGGACGGTGACGCTCGGATGGTGGGGCGCCGCGGTCGCCTTCTGCGCCCGCCGCCTGCCCGCCGAGATGATCGCCCGCGTGACGGGCGTGCTCGGCCTCGTCGGCATGGGCTTCCTCCTTTTCATGCTGCTCACCTCCAACCCGTTCCTGCGCCTCTTCCCTGCGCCCGCCGAGGGTGCGGACCTCAACCCGCTGCTGCAGGACCCGGGCATGGTCTTCCATCCGCCGCTCCTCTATCTGGGCTACGTGGGCTTCGCCGTGCCGTTCGCCTTCGCGATCGCCGCGCTCATCTCCGGTCGTCTTGACGCCGCCTGGGCCCGCTGGATGCGTCCGTGGACGACGGCCGCCTGGGTGCTCCTCACGCTCGGCATCGCGCTCGGCTCCTACTGGGCCTACTACGAGCTCGGCTGGGGCGGCTGGTGGTTCTGGGACCCGGTCGAGAACTCCTCGTTCATGCCGTGGCTCACGGGCACCGCGCTCATCCACTCGCTCGCCGTCACCGAAAAGCGCGGCTGCTTCCGCATCTGGACGGTGCTCCTCGCGATTCTGACGTTCTCGCTCTCGCTCCTCGGCACCTTCCTTGTGCGCTCCGGCGTGCTCACCTCGGTGCACGCCTTCGCGACCGACCCCGAGCGCGGCCTCTTCATTCTGGCCTTCCTCATCATCGTCATCGGCCTCTCGTTCCTGCTCTTTGCATGGCGCGCCCCGACGGTGGGTCTGGGCGGCAACTTCTCGCTCATCTCCCGCGAGTCGATGCTCCTCGTCAACAACGTGCTGCTCGTCGTGGCCATGGGTGCCGTGCTTCTCGGCACGCTCTATCCGCTCTTCCTCGACGCGCTCAACGCAGGCAAGATCTCGGTCGGCCCCCCGTACTTTGACGCCGTCTTCGGTCCGCTCATGTTGCCGTGCGTGTTCCTGATGGGCGTGGGTCCGCTCGCCCGCTGGAAGGACGCCGATCCGAAGGCGCTCGCCCGCGAGCTCGCCTGGTGCCTCGTCGCCGCCATCGTGGCCGGCGCCGCCATCCCGCTCCTCATGGGCGAGTTCGGCCACTGGGTCTTCCTCGGCTGCACGTCCGCGATGTTCGTCTTCTTTGCCGTGATCCAGACGTTCCGTCATCAGATCCGCAACCAGCCGGGCAATGTCTTCGCCCGCCTGATGCGCCAGCCGCGCGCCTTCTGGGGCATGCAGCTCGCCCACGTCGGCGTGGCCGTCTTCATCATCGGCGTGGCGCTCGTCAAGGGCTACCAGTCCGAACGCGACGTGCGCATGTACGAAGGCGAGACCGTAACGGTCGCCGGCTACACCTTCACGTTCAACGGCGTCGAAACCGTCCGCGGCCCGAACTACACGGCCGACCGCGGCGACTTCACGCTCTCCGTGAACGGCAGGGAGCTCCAGCACCTCTATCCTGAAAAGCGCAAGTACTACAGCTCAAACTCGATGCCGATGACCGAGTCCGCCATCCGCCACTCGATCACGGGCGACGTGTACGTGAGCCTCGGCACTCCGACCAATGACGGCGGCTGGGTCGTGCGCGCCTACTACAAGCCTTACGTCACCTGGATCTGGTGGGGCTGCATCATCATGGCCGCCGCTGGCCTTTGGGCCGCGTCCGACCGACGCTACCGCCGCCGCAAGCAGAAGAACGAAGCTGACGGAGAATAAGTCATGAGCAAGTCTCTCAAGTATCTGATTCCCTTCGGAATCTTCATTGTCCTCGCGGGCTTCCTCTTCAAGGGGCTCTACATGGATCCGCGACAGCTGCCCAGCGTGCTCATCAACAAGCCGATGCCGCAGTGGTCGCTCCCGACGCTCTTCGACACCACGAAGACGCTCTCCACCGAGGAGATGAAGGGCAAGGTCTGGATGCTCAACGTCTGGGCCACGTGGTGCATTCCCTGCAAGCAGGAGCACCCCTACATGGTCAAGCTCAAGAAGGACGGCCTCAAGACCCCGATCGTTGGCTTCGTCTACAAGGACAATCCCGGCGCCGCCCTCAACATGCTGCGCCAGCAGGGCAATCCTTACGACATGGTCGTCTTCGAGGTGAAGAACCGGGTCGGTCTTGACCTCGGCGTCACGGGCGTTCCCGAGACCTTCGTCATCGACAAGAAGGGCGTGATCCGCGCCAAGGTGAGCTACCCGCTCGATCCGCAGATCTGGAACGAGCAGCTCAAGCCCCTCATCAAGCAGCTGGAGGCCGAATAACATGAAGTCCGTCAAGCTTATGGGCGCCGCCCTCGCGGCCTGCGCACTGATGGCCGGCACGTCCTTCGCCGCTCCGCGCGAAGCCGCTCCGACCGCCTTTGACCCGATCGCCCACCAGCGCGTCGTCGAGGTTTCCGAGCAGCTCCGCTGCCTCGTCTGCCAGAACCAGTCCATCGCCGACTCCAACGCCGAGCTCGCCGTCGACCTGCGCAACCAGGTGATCGAGCAGGTCAAGGCCGGCAAGACCAACAAGGAGATCGTGGACTACATGGTCGAACGCTACGGCGACTTCGTGCTCTACAAGCCGCCCTTCAAGGCCAACACGGTCATCCTCTGGCTCGGCCCCGTGGCGCTCTTCCTCGTGGGCCTCGCCGCGTTCTACCTCAACCTCCGCCGCCGCAAGTCGGCCGTCGCCAAGGCCGTCCGTCCGCTCACCGCCGAGGAAAAGGCCCGCGCGGACAAGCTGCTCTCGGGCGACAAGGAGTAACCGATGCTGACAACCTTCATCATCATCTGCGTCGTCTTCTGCCTGATCGCGATGGCCGCCGTGGCGCTGCCGCTCTGGTTCGGCGGCCGCAAGGCCGCTGACGCCGAAGACCGCCACGAAACGATTCTCGGCATCCTGCGTCAGCAGGCCGCGGACCTTGAAAAGGAGCGTGAGGCCGGCCGCATCGACCTCGACGAGTACGAGGAGTCCCGCCTCGAACTCGAGCGCCGCGTGCTTGAGGAAACCGCCCGCGACACCGACGCCGAAGTCAAGGACCAGTCCAAGGTCGCCCGAATCATCGCCGTCGTGCTCGCCGTCGTGATTCCCGCCTCCGCCGTCTTCGGTTATCTTGCGCTCGGCCGCTACAACGCCATGGACCCCGTCTTCCTCGAGGCCGTCCAGAACCAGCAGCGCCAGACGCAGGGCCACAGCCAGTCCGACATGATGGCCGCCATCGAGCGCCTTCAGAACCGCCTGAAGGAGACGCCCGACGACGCCCAGACCTGGTACATGCTCGCGCGCACGCTCTCCAACGTGGGTCGCTTCGCCGAGGCGCTCGACGCCTTCCGCGAGGTCGACCGTCTGGTGCCGAACAACGCCGACATCATCGCCGACATGGCCGACATGACGGCCGCCGCGAACAACAAGGTGATCACGGACGAGGCCCGTGCGCTTCTGCAACGCGCCCTCAAGATCGATCCGGGCCAGTGGAAGGCGCTCGCGCTCCTTGCCATCGACGCCTGGGATCATGAGAAGTACGCCGAGGCCGCCGCCTACTGGGAAAAGCTCCTCGTCGTGCTTCCCGAGGACTTCGGCGACGCCCAGCAGATCCGCAACAACATCGACGAGGCCCGCCGCCTCGCCGGCATGGATCCCGCAGCCCGTCAGGCTGAGGCCGAAGCCTTCAAGGGAGAGAGCGTTCCGACCGTCCAGGCCGCCGGGCCCTCGTTTGTCTCCGGCCGCGTGACGCTCGACAAGGCCCACGCCGACAAGGTCAAGCCCGAGGACACTGTCTTCATCTACGCACGCCCGACCACGGGCTCGAAAATGCCGGTCGCCTTCATGCGCATCACCGCCAAGGAGCTCCCCTTTGAGTTCAAGCTCACGAGCGACATGACGATGGCCATGGGCGCCACGACGCTCGCCGACGTCAAGGACGTGATCGTCGGAGCCCGAATCTCCCGCACCGGCAACTTCATGCCGCAGGCGGGCGACCTCGAGGGCGAGACCTCCGCTCCCGTCAAGACGGGCACCGAAGGCATCGACCTCGTCATCGGCACCGTCCGCTGACATTCGACAGCCTCAGAAAAGGCCGCCGCGTTCGACTGAACGACGGCGGCCTTTGCGTTTCAGGTGTTTTCCCGCATGTGCGGGCGAGCACTTCTTCGTACAATTAAACCCTTGTTGCGAAAAAGGTGAAATATATCAACTGAAACTAAAAAGAACTAATGTGGAGGTACCGCCATGGCGGCCTTTTCCATCATCGGACGCGAAGGAAGCGTCCCTGTTCACGTCTGGGCGAAGACGCTCGACGACAAGTCGCGTGAGCAGCTTCTCAACACGGCCTCGTTGCCGTTCGTCTTTCATCACGTCGCGGCGATGCCCGACGTTCATGCAGGTCTGGGCGCCACCATAGGCAGCGTGATCGCGACCGAAGGCGCCGTCATCCCGAGCGCCGTCGGCGTCGACATCGGCTGCGGCATGCGCCTTGCACGACTCAACTTCAGGCGCGGCGACCTTGACGACCGCGCGGTCCGCGCTGTCTACGAGGCGATTCTGCGGCACGTACCCGTCGGCATGACCGAGAGGAGGCCCGACGCCGTGCGCCACGACCGCACGGAGCCCTTCGAGGAAGGCATGAAGAGCCTTCTCGACCGTCATCCCGAACTCCTCGAGTGCATGGTGTCCATGACCTGGCAGAGCCAGCTCGGAAGCCTGGGAGCGGGCAACCACTTCATCGAACTCACCTCTGATGCAGACGGCGTCGTGCGCGTGATGCTCCATTCGGGTTCGCGCGGCGTGGGCAACGTCATGGCCTCGCGCTTCATCGGCATCGCCCGCGAGAAGGCACTTGGAGGGAAGGTCCGGCTGCCCGATCCCGCGCTCGCCTGGTTCGATGAGGGCACCGATGACTTCAACGACTACATGGATGCGGTCAACTGGGCGCAGGCCTATGCGAAGATCAACCGCGAGATCCTGATGGAGGATGTCATGGCCGCGGTGCGCGAGGTGATGCCGGGGGCGGAGATCTCCTCCGACGAGCCCGTCGTCGACTGCCATCACAACTACGTGGCTCGCGAGACGCATTACGGGCGCGACGTATGGGTGACGCGCAAGGGCGCCGTTCATGCGGGTAGGGGCGAGCTCGGCATCATCCCGGGGAGCATGGGCGCCGCCTCGTATCTGGTCGAGGGACTCGGCTCCGAGGAGTCCTTCATGTCGTCCGCGCACGGCGCGGGCCGCACGATGAGCCGCACGCAGGCCAAAAAGGTCTTCACGGTTGCCGACCTGAAGCGCGAGACGGCGGGCGTCGTCTGCAGGCACGATCCCGGCGTGCTCGACGAGATTCCGTCGGCCTACAAGTCCATCGACGAGGTGATGGCGCAGCAGGCCGACCTCGTGAGGCCCGTGACCGTCTTCAAGCAGTTCCTCTGCGTGAAGGGTTGACCTGACGCCAAATGGACAATGGGCGCCTGACGGTTGATGCCGTCGGGCGCCCATTGCTTGGGAGGAAGGCCGGCGTGGCGTCGGACCAGAGACGCTGCGTCAGCTGGTTGGCGGTTGAACCGGAACCGCCGCCGGCCGTGCTCGGAGCGGCCGGGTGAAGACATTGTGGAGGATCAGGCCTTCTTCATGGCGCGCATGCCCCAGGCGGCGAGAAGAACCAGGAGAAGCGCCGCGTAGCAGACGCAGGCGAGCATGCAGCATTCAGCCATGTCCATGAACTTCCACTGCGGGAAGAGGTACCAGCCGTCGCTCGCCTGATAGACCTCGATGAGCCAGCGCTGGAAGTCGCCGAGCTGGGTGCCGTCGGGCACGACGGGGGCGTCGTAGCCGCAGTCGCCTGTCTGCTTGAACCAGTCGGGAGCCCACTTGTCGAGCGGAAGGCCGAAGTGATAAGTCGGCTCCGTCGAGCAGCCCTGCATGCCGAACATGGCCATCGGGTCGTCGGAGTGGACGGCGTCATGGATGCCCATGAGCTTCCAAGAGCAGATCATCGTGTAGATGAGGCCGTAGAGGAAGACGCCGATGCCGGCGATCTTCAGCAGAGCCAGCTTCGGATTGATCGCGATGAGGAAGGCGCCGATCGCCATGACGATGTTGCCGTAGCGGATGTAGACGCACTGCTCGCAGGGCAGCATGTAGAGCCAGCCCTGGAAGAGGTAGTGGGCCAGAAGCACCAGGATGATCGAGGTCACGCCGAAGAGGATCCACGGCTCGCGCGTCTCCTGCCAGTCGGCGAAGGCCGTCATTGGACTCTTTCGGAAGCTTTCACAGAATCCCTTCATTTGTCAGGACCTCTTACTTCTTGGAGAGTTCGCGGATGTTTTCCACGAGACCGTCGATGGAGCGGATGGAGGCCGTCTTCAGGAGGTACTTGCCGTTGACCACGAAGGCCGGCACGCCCTGGATCTTGGCGACGTCGTAGGTGCTGTCGGCCCAGGCCTTCACGAGCGCCTGAACCTTCGGATCATTCTTTTTGGCGTCGAAGTCGGCCTTGGACATGCCGACGGCCTCGAGGGCGGTTGCGCGGAAGGCGTCGGCGCCGTCATCCCAGCGCTGCTTCTTGTCGTGGTAGGCCTTGTAGAGGGCGAACTTCGCCTTCTTGTGCATGGCGTCGGCAGCATACGGATCGCGGCCGGCGGCTTCGTCGGCGACCCACATCACGGCGAGGACCTCGGAGCCTTCCTTGCCGTACTTGCCCTTGGTGTGGAGATGGTAGTCGAGGAACTTCATTTCCTTGTCGAGCTTGGCCTTGACGGCCGGAACGACGGACTTGTCGTATTTGTAGCAGAACGGGCAGTCGTAGGAGTAGACCTTGATGAAGGTGCCCGAGGCGTTCGGGATCGGCTTTTCAAGGACGACGTAGTCGGTGCCCTCGACGGGGGCGGCGATGACGGAGCCTGCGCAGAGCAGGGCGGCTGCGGCGGCGACGGCGAATTTCGTGAAGGTCATGGTGTTCTCCTCGGTCGGAATGTCAAGCATGGTCGGCGGCCGCAGGATACGGGCCCGCCTCAACTGTGTGAGGAAGTTTAGGCGTCGACGGAAATTTTGAAAATTGTTGACTTCCCACGGGAACTTTCAGAATTTGACAAGTCGCTTTTCTCAAATGCTGAAAAACGGGTTCGGCCTGCTCGACGCAGGGCCCATGACGACGGCGCCCGCCGCATCGGTCGAGGATGGGCGGGCGCGGATTCATGGCGAGGGCGTCATGTACGGGCTGCGGGTCAGCCGAAGAGCTTCACCCAGCACCAGGCGGGGACGCCGAAGATCACGATGTAGGTGATGACGAGCGCGGCGGCCTGCACGATGTGGTTCTTCGAGATGCCGAGCACGATCGGGCCGAGAACATCCCAGACCTTGAAGAGAAGGAGGAACGAGGCGACAGCCCAGATGAGGCCGAAAACCATGGAGAAGAAGGTGTACATCGAAAAAATCCTTTGTTGGTCATCGTGCGGCAGGCACGGGTTGGAATGACTCTGTTGCCCGATAATGGTAGGTCTTTGCGCTTAATATTAGATTACAGCGTTCTTTTCCGTCACGAGGTCCGATCCGAATGTCCCGCTTTACTGTCATTCTTCCCGAAGGCACCGTCATTCTCAAGAACGAGGAGACGGGGCAGATTCTGAAGCTTTCCGCCGAGTCGGGCCCGCTCGTGCTCGGCGAAATCGAGATGTCAATGACGCTCGGGCCGAGGCCCCTCGAGACTGCGGGTGCGGCGCACGCTCCCGCCGTTGCTGCAGCGCAGGCCTCCGCCTGTGAACTCCCCGCCCGGCCCGCCGATCCCCTGGCCGACCTGCCCGACGAGGCCTTCGCGCCCAGACCCGAGACGCCCGGCATCGCGCCGCTTCCGCACCCGATTCCGGGGACCGAGGGCGTGAATCTCATCAATCCCTATGAGGCGCACGGAAAGAAGGCCTTGAGGAGCCTGCCGCCGGGATTCGGTCCCAACACGGGCGAGCCCTTCATGTCGCCCGAGGAGGACTGGGCGCCCGGCACGGCCCCCGTTCTTCGCGGCATCCGCGTGCTCGACGCGCCGCTCGAGGCGCTGACGGCCTCGGACTTCGAGCAGATGCTTGACGCGATGGCGCTCAGGCGCAACAACATCGAGGGCGAAATCGAGTTCATGGAGGAGATCGAGGCGGACGAAGAGGACATCCGCGATCTCGAGCGTGACATCGAGCAGCTCGACCGTGACCTTGCCGACGTGGTCGCGAGGAAGGAAGAGTTCGACGCGCTTTCGAAGAAGCAGGCCGCGGAATAGGTCGGAAGGTCCGCCGTGATCAGCTCGGGATGAGCATCGTCACGAGGATCATCCACGCAGGGATCACGGCGAGCGAGAAGAGCGTCGTCGAGGCGACGGCCGTCGTCGCGAACTTGACATCGGCGTGGTGGAATTCGGCGAGCACGGCGATCTGCGTGATGCAGGGCAGCGCCGCCTGAATGACGTAGACCTTCGCAAAGAGCGGCGGAATGGGAATGACGTACGTGAGCACAAGGCACACGAGCGGGCAGATCACGAAGCGCCCGATGTAGACCCAGAGCATGTCCTTCGTGACGCGGATGTTGCGGATGCCGATGTTGTAGAGCATGCAGCCCACGAAGACGAGCGCGAGCGGCGTCGTGATGCCGCCCATGTAGTGCGCGGCGTCCATGATCGCCTTCGGAGGCGTGAAGTCGAGCAGGATGAACACGATGGCCGTGAGGAAGCCGAGGAGCGGCGGCGTGAAGATACGTTTGAAGGTCTGCGCCGAGAACACCTTCTGGGGCTTCTGCATCGTGGCAAGTCTTCCGTCGGCCGCCTCCATGTAGTTGCCGACCGTCCAGAAGAACGTGGTGTTCGCAAAGAAGTAGAGGAGCGTGGGCACCATCGCCTCGGTGCCGAAGAGCGCGAGCGAGACGGGCAGGCCGATGAACATGTTGTTCGTTGCCGTGAAGGCGCTCGAAAAGACGCCCGAATGCACCCCCTCGACATGGCAGACGCGCGCGATGATGCGGCTCAGCAGGAAGCAGGTCCAGATCGAGATGAAGGGCGTCGCCATCGAACCCACAAGCGTCAGGAGTCCGTCGTGGTCAAGCGTCTGCATGACGCTCGAGAAGAGGTAGGCGGGCAGGGAGAGAAAGGTCACGAGGCGCGCAAGCAGGACGCGGGAGCTCTTGTCGTACCAGCCCCGTGCGGCCGTCACGTAACCTGCGCCGCCGAGAATCAGCAGGATGACGACGCAGTTGAGGGACAGAAGAAAGGCTTCGAGAATCATGAGACGCGGCTGGCGGGTGAAGACTGCGGGATCCTTCAATGGTAGCGCCGCCCGGCCTCTGCGGCATAGTCATTTGGTTCTAGGCCGAGCGTCCGAATCGGTGTACGCGGCATGGAGGACGCACGTCCGGAAAATGCATGACGGTCAGAAGATGAAAAGGCCGCGTCCCTGAATCAGGGCAGCGGCCTTTTGGAGCCCGAGGGCATCAGGCTGGGAAGTCCGTTACGCGTCCTGCCAGACCTCGCGGGCGATCTCGACCACGAGACGGACCTTGGCCCACTGTTCCTCCTCGGTCATGATGTTGCCTTCCTCGGTCGAGGAGAAGCCGCACTGCGGAGAGAGGCCGAGCTGTTCGAGCGGAACGTACTTCGCGGCCTCGGCGATGCGGGCCTTGACGGCCTCCTTGTCCTCGAGTTCGGGGAACTTGGAGGTGATGAGGCCGAGGACGACCGTCTGGTCCTTGATGAAGCGCAGCGGCTCGAATCCGCCCGAGCGGTCGCTGTCGTACTCGAGGAAGAAGCCGTCGACGGGGCAGTTCGCGAAGAGGATCTCGGCGACGGGCTCGTAGCCGCCGGAGGAGAACCACGTGGAGCGGAAGTTGCCGCGGCAGATGTGCATCGTGAGCGTCAGGTCGGCGGGCTTGGCGGCGATGATCCTGTTGAGGACGCCGACGTAGCTGCGGGCCACGACGTCGACGTCGATGCCGCGGGCGGCGTAGGCGGCGCGCTTTACGGCCGAGCAGAACTCACCCCAGCTCGTGTCGTCGAGCTGCAGGTAGCGGCAGCCGCGCTCGTAGAGCGCCAACATGGCGTCGGTCCAGGTCTGTGCGAGGTCGTCGAGAAGAAGCTCCTCGTTGTCCTTATAGGCGGCGATCGGCTCATAGTCCGTGGCGCGCACGCAGCAGATGAGGTGCAGCATCGACGGAGACGGGATCGTGTACTTCACGGCTGCGTCGCCCGCGATTTTCTTCAGGCGGTCGAAGGCCTCGAGGAACGGATGGTCGGCGGGGAAGGAGAGGCGGTCCTCGATGACGACCGTCTCGGCCTTGGGCTGACGACCTTCGAAGTGAACGGACCAGGCCTCGGCCTTGACGTGGCGGATGCCCTTGAGGCCGGCAAGGAAGTCGAGGTGCCAGAAGGCGCGGCGGAATTCGCCGTCGGTGACGGCGGTGAGGCCGTTGTCGAGCTCCTTCTTCACGAGCGCGGCGATCTCCTCGTCCTCGACGGCGGTGAGGGCTTCGCGGGAGAGCTCGCCCCTGGCGAACGCGGCGCGGGCCTGTGCGACGGCGGCGGGACGAAGGAAGCTTCCGACGACGTCGGCACGGTACGGGGGAAGAACGTGGGGCATGGTGCGGTTCCTTTTCTAATGTGTTGTTGGAAGGCGTCAGGGGCGTCGAGGCGGCCCGAAACGACTGTGGTTCATACAATTTACTACCCTGAGCTTTCCTGCGGCAAAGTAATACCTCAATAAAACGCGAATTTTTCCGCTTTTCCGAGCGTCTTGCCCGAGGCCGTGCAGGCAGGCTAAGATTCTCTGAACCAGACCGCCTTTTCCGCCATGCCGTCCCTTCGAATCCAGCTTTTAGCTCTCGCCGCCGCAGTGCTCGGCGCTGCGGTCGTGCAGGCCGCGCCCGCCCACGGCGGCGTTGCGGCCGTCTCGTCCGCATCGCAGACGGGCTCGGGCGAAGGCGACGTGAAGATCGGCATCATGGATACGATCAGCACGGCCGTCGACACGGCGAGCCTGAGGGAAGGCCTCGTGCTGCTCTCGAATCCGCTCGAGAAGGACTTCCGCATCTCATGGCGCGACATCGTCACGCCTGATGCGGCCCAGGAGGTGCTTCATCAGAAGCCCGACTTCCTGATGCTGCCCACCGAGCAGATCGATCTGATGGAGGAGCAGGGGGTTCAGACCTTCCGCATCGCGACCCGCAAGCCGTGGACGGCGACCGACGCCGCGCACGCGGTGGGCTCGCTCGTCGTCACCCGCGCCGACAGGACGGACATCAACACGCTCGAGGATCTGGCGGGCAGGCACATCGCTGCCGACACGCCGACGAGCCTCACGGGCTGGCTTGCGCTGCAGGGCGAGATCGCCCGCGCGGGGCACGATCCGGAGAAGTTCTTCGGCAGGACCACGTTTCTTAGCTTCGCCTATCCCGGCGTTCTTTCCGCCGTGCTTCACGGCAGCGCCGACGCGGCCGTGCTGCCCACGTGCCTGCTCGAGCTTCTCGACTCGCGTGGACTCGTCAACGCCGCCGACCTCAAGGCCGTCGGCGTGAAGAAGTCGGACGCCATCGTCTGCCGTCACTCGACGGCGCTCTATCCCGACATCAGCCTCGTGGCCTTCCCCTGGACGCCCGAGCCCCTCGTCAACCGCATGACGGTCTCGCTTCTCACGAACGGCGGGGACGCGAACTATGAGTGGTCGGCCATGGTGGGAATGTCGGACTTGCGCGAACTCTACAGGCTTCTTGAGATCGGGCCCTACCGTCACCTGCGCGACATGTCGCCCATGGCGGTCTACAAGCGCTGGCAGACCGAGATCCACGTCGGTCTTCTCGTCCTGCTTCTGCTCATCCTGAACGAATTCCGCCTGCGCGGACTCGTCGCGAAGCGCACGTCGGAGCTCTCCGACGCGCTCTCGGCGCTTGAGGCGTCGCAGGCCGAGGCCGCGGTCGTGCGCGACCAGCTCGGCGCGCTTGAACGCAAGAACATCGCCGCGCAGATGTCGGGCATGATCGCTCACGAGATCAAGTCGCCCGTGGGCGCGATCCGCAACTTCGCCGCCGTGGTGAAGATTCTTCTAAAGGACGCCATCGCGCAGAATTCCAATGCGAGGACGGCCGTCGAGGGGATCGACGCCGAGGCGCTCAAGATTGCGGGGATCGTCGACCGCGTGAGAGGCTACGTGAAGAACCGCACGGCCAACCACGTCCCGGCGGACCTCAAGCGTGCCGTCGACCGAGGCGTTCGCGCCTTCAAGCTCGGCAAGCTCGCCTCGGTGCCCGTCCTCGTGCAGATGCCCGACGAGCCCGCAACGGTGCTCGGCGACGGACTCGAGCTTGAGCTTCTCGTTCTCAACCTCGTGAAGAACGCGGCCGAGGCCGTGCACGAGCAGACGGACGAGCACGGACGCGCCACGGGCCGCGTCATCGTGACGCTCGCGGCGATCAGGACCGAGACTCCGCCCGAGGGGGGCGGCCGCAGGCAGTGGATGCTGACGGTGGCTGACAACGGGCGAAAGCTCACCGAAGCTGAGAAGGCGCGCCTCATGCACTCGCTCGAGAGCGTCAAGCCCGACGGGCTCGGACTCGGCCTCTCGATCGTGCGCGGCATTGCCGACAGCCACGGGGCGAAGATCGAGTTCGAGGCGAAGCCCGCGGGCGGCGTCGTGGTGAGCGTGTTCTTCGACGAGCTCGACGAGGAGGCGGCCGCGAGGGCCGCGGGCGCGATCGACGCGGGAAGGAACTGAACGAAAAGACCGGACAAAACAAAGGAGACGGATAACAATGGCCAAAGTCATACCGATCGTGCGAATCGTCGACGACGATGAAACTTTTTGCATGTCGCAGAAGATGTTTCTTCAGGCGATGGGATGGTTCGTGCTGATCTACAACAGCGCGAAGACCTTTCTTGAGGACGACGATCCCTCGCAGCCGGGCTGCCTCATTCTCGACATGCGCATGCCCGACATGACGGGGCTTGAGCTGCAGACGGCGCTCGTCGCCCGTGGCGCGCCGCTGCCGATCATCTTTCTCACGGGGCACGGCGACGTGAACATGGCCGTGCATGCGCTGCAGCACGGGGCCTTCGACTTCCTGCAGAAGCCCGTCGATCCCGAGAAGCTGAACGAGGTCGTCTCACGCGCGGTCGAGCATTCGATCGCGCTCCACGAGCAGACGAGGAGCGAGGAGATGATCCGCGCGCTCTACGACTCGCTCACCGCCCGCGAGCAGGACGTGGTGAAGCTCGCCGCCATGGACATGAGCAACAAGGACATCGGCGAGAAGCTCTTCATTTCGCTTCCCACGGTCAAGATGCACCGCAGCAGCGCCTTCACGAAGCTCGGCGTCAAGAGCGCTCTCGAGGCCTACTGGATGCTCGAGACGATCGGCGTCGTCGAAAAGGGCGCGGGCAGGAGCAGGGACTGAGGATCCGATCATGACGTTCGCCCGCAGCAAGAGCAAGGTAGGCCCCGACCGTCTGAGGCGCAGGCTGCTGGCGGCAGGCGCCGCGGCGGCGTTCTGCCCCGCGCACGCGCTCGCCGGCCGCAGGGAGGACCTTCAGCAGGACTGGGACGTGATCGTGATCGGCACGGGCATGGCCGGCCTCACGGCCGCTGTCTCCGCCAGAGAGGCGGGGGCCGTGCGCGTGCTGCTTCTTGAAAAGGGGCCGCTCGTGGGCGGGCACACGCTCTATGCGGCGGGCTCCGTCGCCGTGCTGAGTCCGAGGCGTCAGGCGCCCATCGGCTTCACGGACTCCGTGGAGCTATGGACCCAGGACGCGATCAAGGCGGGCGGCACGGTCCTGAGACCGCACATCACCCGCATTGCCACCGAGTCCGAGGCGGCCGTCGACTGGCTCGAGGGGCTCGGTCTCGTCATGACGCGCACCGCCTATCAGGCCGTGGGCGACATGCATCCGAGAAGCGTGACGGCGCTCGGTCTTGCCGCAGGCCGCCGCTTCGTGATCGCGCTTCACGAGAACGCAAGAATGCTCGGCGTGACGACGGCGCTCAACACGCGCGCCGTGCGGCTCGGCAGGGCCGAGGAGGACGGACTCGTCAGGGTTGCGGTGAAGCGCATGCTGCCCGGCGGCGAAGTGAGGGACGAGGTGCTCCGCGCGGGCGGCATCGTGATCGCCACGGGTGGCTTCACGGCCGACGTGGGCAGGCGCCTGCTCTATGACGATCGTCTCACGGTCGACGTGCCCACCACGGCCAATCCGCAGGGACTTTATTTCGACGGTGCCACGGGCGACGGGCTCGACCTGGGCGCCATGGTGGGCGGCCACACAGTCGGGATGAGCAACATCATCCTGCTGCCCTACGCGGGCGGGCGTCTTCTCGACTACGTGGGCGGGGACATCTATGTCAACAGCTCGGGTGAGCGCTTCATGAACGAGGCGATGCCCATCTACGACATCAGCGAGGCCATTCTGGCGCAGCCCGGCCGCACGTGCTGGGTGATCACGGACAGCCGCTCGAGAAAGGGCGGGACGCTCGGCCTCAAGCTCGCCGACGGCACGGTGCGCCGCTCGAACACGATCGAGGAGATGGCAAGGGCCATGGACGTGCCTGTCAACACCCTCAGGCGCACGATCAGCGAATACAACGAGGACGTCGCCAAGGGCCTTGACCGCAGGTTCGGCAAGCGGATCTTCACGCAGGCGATCGATTCGCCGCCCTACTACTGGGGACGGGAGTCGGTGTACGTGCACATGACGCTGGGCGGCCTCGCGGTGAGTCCCGAGGCGCGGCTTCTGGACCGCAGGGGCATGCCGATCCCGGGATTCTGGGCGGCGGGCGAGACGACGGGCGGGATCTTCGGACGCGGGCGTCCGGGCGGCATGTCGCTCATCACCTGCCTTGTGCAGGGACGCGATGCGGGCCGCGCGGCGGCCGAAAGGTCGCTCTCGCTCAAGCCGAAGGCGGAAAACGTGGAGAAATGATCCGACCTGATCGGGTCGGATGCGGGATCCTAGTGCACGGAACCCGTGCCGCCGCAATCGCAGCCCTCGATCCTGCAGTCGCACGGCTGCATCGGGAACGGCGGCTCGACGTCGAGGTGCGTGACGTTGACGCCTGCGCGCTTGAGAAATTCAAGGCCCTCGTTGCTGCGGTAGAGCGTGTGGTAGTAGACGTCGGTGATGCCGCACTTCTGGATGAGGAGCGCGCAGTGGATGCAGGGGCTGTGCGTGATGAAGATGGCGGCACCCTTGCTGGAGTAGCCGTTCTCCGCGAGCTTCGCGATGGCGTTGAGCTCGGCGTGCTGCACTTCGGGACGGGTCACGAGACGGCCGTCCACCTCCATTTCGCAGCAGTTGTCGTAGCCCGTGGGCATGCCGTTCCAGCCGAATGAGATGATGGAGTGGTTCTTGACGATTACGCAACCCACCTTGAGGCGGCGGGCGTAGCTTCTCTGGGAAGTGAGAAGCGCGATCTGCATGTACATGCGGTTGTCTTTCTGGATGTCCATAGAATTGCCGCGAGGGAACATCCGACTTCAGTCGGGTGAGGAATCGCGGC
>ONZU01000353.1_pt1 | contig 47273 bp, 41 predicted proteins | sample 1671161 | NCBI WGS metagenome assembly ONZU01 (sample SAMN06348128, study PRJEB24527) | human gut metagenome | biome: human gut; feature: ankylosing spondylitis patient; material: feces | host: Homo sapiens | place: China | collected 2015-10
AGAAGTGTCTACTTCGTTTCTGGGCTTTGAGTGATCTTTTGACGACTTGCAGGTTTTCATGCAACAAAGTACAAATCGCTCATCAAATGTTGGCCTAATGATCAAAAAAGCGAGTGGATCTCTGGGGACTTTTTAGCTCGAGTGGCTGAATTTGATCGTCTACTTGTAGAAGAAATGGAGGAGGACGAGGAATGACCGAAACAGAAATCGTCGTACAGGACATCCGACGTGAGCTACGATGGTCGTATCGCGATCAGTCGACCTCAAATCTCCGCGCACTCGCAAGCCGACTCATCGACAACAAGGACACGGCCAGCATCGCAGACGCAGTAAAGAAGTACACGGCAGTGCTCTCCGCCGCGAGGCAGAGCGCAAACCCTGCCGCCCTTGACCGCGTGAAGCTCTCCGCGTACATGCTCACTAACGCGCTGCGCGCCTGGGAGGCTGCGCGATGAAAGCCACTAGCCTCTCTGCCCAACTATTAAGAGTTCTTTAGTAGTTCACGACACACGCCCTCGGCGCTTCGGCACCGGGGGCTTTTTCATATCTGCACACCAATGCCAGTAAGCAAAAAACCACGCAAAAAGGGACAGCGTGCTCGAGATCTCGCCGTTCGAAAGAAGTTCGTGCGCGGGAAGTTCAAGGACGCGGACGACGCACGTAGAACCATCGCCAGCCTCGAACGCCAGAAAACGCGTCAACGTCGCCGATGTGAACAACTCGGTTGGTTGCTCGGCTTTCAAGAGAAGGACTCTCTGCTCGAGGCATTCACGCTCAGCTTTTTCGCGCTCGAGCGTTGGCCGACGACGACCGATTACTCGGACTTCAACCAGATCAGCAGCACGCTCATGCTCGGCGCGCTCTGTCACAAGTGCCTAGGCGTTGCCGAGCAGGATCTGCTCGAAGGCATCCAACACGCCGCCTTCATGACCGTCGTCTGCGCTCGACTGCGCAACCACGGCAAGGAGATTCCGCCAGCCAACCTTGAGCCGGTCAAGCACGGCCTCATCGTCGCGCAGGAGCTCATGGAGTACGCCTACGAGCATGAACGTCAAGCGCTCATCAACGTGCTCAAGCACAACACGCATGAGACGTTGGACGAGACGCTTGGCTTGCGTGAGGCACACGAGCGCTTCATTCTCGGCAAGCACTACGACACGGTGCGCAGGTGGGGGCTTGAGGACGACTCGCTTGAGAAAGCTATGAAGTCGGGCGTACTGCCCGAACCAGAGGAACGAAATGACTACTTGGAACAGAGAGGAGGAGAGAGAGATGATCTGGATGACCAAAGTCGAACTAGCGCAGTACCTCAAGAAGTCGACCCGAACCGTCGAAAGGTGGGTAGCGCAGCAGAAACTGCCGCCCGGTTGGAGACGGGCAGACGGCTTCATGTACTGGCGAAAGGATCTCGTCGACCAGTGGCTCGAGGACTGCGAGCCCTACGCCAAGAGATGCCAGAAACTCTTGAAGCTGAGAAGCGCGATGCTGTAAAATTCACCAGTGGGATTGAGAACCAAAAGCCCCGAGCAGTCATGCTGTTCGGGGCTCTTTTTTTGCCTCTCTTTATGGCTCTGCTTATGGTTCTGCAAAGCCCTTGCCACTTTTCCCTGCTGCACAGGGAACTCTGGCGGAAGCGGTGGGATTCGAACCCACGAAGGGTTGCCCCTCGCTGGTTTTCAAGACCAGTGCATTCAACCACTCTGCCACACTTCCGACGTCAGACAAGTTTCGTATTCTACAGAAGTAATGAAAAAAAGTCCACAGGCATCGCCTGTTCCGGCAAAAGCGGAAAAACGTTCTCAGCGCCCGCCTCGACGCTCCGAAGCGGGCCTGTCGGCGAGATTGAGCCTGTACGCGGGCGCTCCGAGCAGACTCGCTTCGGACCTGAATTCGAAGCGCACGAGCGTGTCGTCGTGGGCGAGTTCGTCGCAGAAGCGGATATCCATGCCGAGCGCGCCCGTGAAGACGAGCTCCCCGTCGAGCCAGACGAGCGGAAGGTCGGCGCGTTCGAAGGCGGGCACGCCCGCCTCGGCGAAGAGGTCCTTGAGGTACTTCGACGGACGGTTCGGCCAGAGCTTCATTTTTTCGGCGCCGCGGCGGGAACGAACCTCGAGGGTGCCATCGCGCAGGCGCCTCGCGCTCACGCCGCACTCTCCGGGCAGGCACGGAATGACGGCCAGAGAGCCGTTCCAGCCGGGAAGCGCCAGCGTGTCGCCGCCTTCCCAGACGAGCACCGCATCGCGCGTATCCTCCGACCGTCTGGGCGAGACATCACGGATGACGAGAAGGTCGCCCCACCTGCGCATCTCCTTGGAGCGCACCTGAAGCGCAAGCTGCGAGTCGGCGTGGCTCTGCCTCACCTGCCTGAGCCCCTCCTCAAGACGCGCTCGGTTGGGCAGCTGCATGCCTTCCTCCTGCATCCAGGTGCGCAGGCACCAGGCCTGACGGGCGGGGATCAGCCTGAGAAGCGCGGGAATGCGCAGGGCGTGCGGATTCGCCTCGTCCCTGCACCGCGCAAGATCGTCGAGCGAAACGGAGCGGAGCACCTCGGCCGCCTCGGCCGTGAGCGAAACGGCGCGCGCCGCGCCCTGCCTGAAGCCCGGACGGATCTTGTCGAGAAGCGGCACGACCTCGCGGCGGATGCGGTTGCGCAGGTACTTCGGACTCTGGTTCGACTCGTCCTCGACGTAGCTGAGCTTCACGCTTCGGGCGTATCTGTCGATGTCGGCACGAAGCACGCCCCTCCAGGGGCGCACGAGCAGAAGCGGCGGCGCGCTTCTCGAGGCCGCAAGTCCAGGGATCACGAGCTCGCGCGTCTGCGGAAAGGCGGCGAGTCCTTCGGGCCCCGCGCCGCGCATCCACTGCATGAGGAAGGTCTCGATGCGGTCGTCCTCGTGATGCGCCGTCAGCACGACGTCATAGGCCTCCTCGCGTGCAAAGCGCGCAAGCGCCCTATAGCGGGCCTCGCGCGCCGCGGCCTCGACGCCTTCGCCCGTCTGCCTGACCGTCACGCGCACGGGCGTGAACGGAATGCGCCTTGCCTCGCACTCGGCGCGGCAGTGCGCCTCCCAGTCGTCCGCATTGGGCGAGAGGCCGTGATTGACGTAGACCGCATGCACGCGGGCGATGAGAAACTGGCGCGGACGATGAAAGAGCTTCTCGACGACGTCAAGGAGCGCCATGGAGTCGCGCCCGCCCGAAAGCGCCACGACGACGCGCACGGGATTGAGCGGCCGGAGCGAGAATTCGTCCCCCTTGACGCCGAGAAGCGTTTCGGCCGCATCGGAGAGCGCGTCGTAGACGAGCTGCGTCAGACGCTCGGCGAGCGCCTTCGAGGGGCGCGGCGCGGACTTGCGGGCTGGGGCTTTTCTGGGAGCGTCGGACATGGGCGGACTGGAGGGACTCAAAGGGCCGTGAAAAACAAAGCCGTCATTGTACTGCGGCGGGCGACACGAGCGGGAAGAAATCCAAAAAAGGCACGTCCTCCATGAAGAAACGTGCCTTTTTGAGACGGGCGGGACGGTGAGATCCGCTTATTCGGCCTTTTCCGCTTCGGCGGCCTTCGCTTCTTCGGCGGCAGGCCTGGCCTTCACGGACTTCGCGGCCTGTGCGGCCTTCTTGGCGCACGGGCAATCGCAGGGATCGGCCTTGGCGTCGGGTTGAGCTTCAGGCGCAGCGGCGGGAGCCTCGGGCTCGGGAACCTCCTCAGCGAGGCGCTCGAAGCGGCCGTAGCCCTCGAGCCTCTCGGCGCGGCGGGCGAGCAGCGTCGGCATGTCGTGCTTCATGAGGACGCGAAGCTCGTCGACGAGGGCCTTCTTGAGGGTGGTCGCCATGAGCTTGGGATCGCGGTGGGCGCCGCCGAGCGGCTCGGAGAGCACGCGGTCGACGAGGCCGAGCTGCGAGAGGCGCGTGGCCGTCAGGGCGAGCGCCTCGGCGGCGCGCGGGGCCTGGCCGGCGTCCTTGAAGAGAATGGACGCGCAGCCCTCGGGGCTGATGACCGAGTAGGTCGAGTACTGAAGCATCATCACGGTGTCGGCGACGGCGATCGCGAGCGCGCCGCCGGAGCCGCCCTCGCCAATCACGCAGGAGACGATCGGCACGTTGAGGGTGGACATCGCGTAGATGTTGTGGCCGATGGCCTCGGACTGGCCGCGCTCCTCGGCGTCGATGCCGGGATAGGCGCCCGGGGTGTCGACGAAGGTGATGACGGGCAGGCCGAACTTCTCGGCGAGCTTCATAAGGCGCAGGGCCTTCCTGTAGCCCTCGGGACGGGCCATGCCGAAGTTGCGGCGGGTGCGCTCGCGCAGCGTGCGGCCCTTCTGGTTGCCGATCACGATGACGTTCATGTCGGCGAGGCGGGCGAGACCGCCCACGATCGCCTCGTCGTCCGCAAAGGCGCGGTCGCCGTGGAGCTCCTGGAAGTCCGTGAACATCATGTCGATGTAGTCGAGCGTGTACGGGCGGTTCGGATGGCGCGCGACGAGCGACATCTGCCAGGGCGTGAGGTCCGCGTAGACCTTCTTCAGAAGCTCGCGGGACTTGCTCTCAAGCTGCGCGACTTCGGCGTCGATCGAGACGGCGACGGCGCTCTCGGAGGTGGTCTCGGCAAGCTCCCTGAGCTCGTCGACCTTCTTCTCGAAGGCCTCGATGTCGTGTTCAAATTCAAGAAAAACGCGTTTTGCCATGATGGTCGATATGTCCTGAAATGGGTCCGTGGAACTCAGATGCGGCGCCAGGTCGTGCCCTGCGGGCCGTCCATGAGCTCGATGCCCTCGTCAAGGAGGGACTTGCGGATTTCGTCGGCGCGGGCGAAGTTCTTCGCCTTCTTGGCCTCGCGGCGTTCCTCGATCAGGGCGTTGATGCGGGCCTCGTCGGCATCGGAGGCGCCGCCCTTGAGGAAGTTCTCGGGGTCAAGCTGCAGGATGTTGAGCACGGCGCCCAGGCCCTTGAGCTGGCGCACGAGGACCGGATCGCCCGTGCGGTTGATCTCGGTGGCGAGCTCGAACATCGCGGCAATGGCGAGCGGCGTGTTGAAGTCGTCGTCCATCGCGGCCTTGAACTGGGCGGCGTACTTCTCGCTCCAGTCGACGTCGCCTTCGGCGGCCTCGCGGCCCTTGAGGGCCCCGTAGAGGCGCACGAGGGCCTTCTGGGCCTCCTCAATGAGCGCGCTCGAGAAGCTGATCGGGCTGCGGTACTGGCTGCGCAGCAGGAAGAAGCGGAGCACTTCGGCGCCGTTGCCCTCGCCGTAGGCGGCTTCGGTGTCCTTGAGGGCGTCGCGGATCGTCCAGAAGTTGCCGAGCGACTTGGACATCTTCTCCTCGTGGCCGGAGGCGTCGCGCACGCGCAGCGGACCCGAGTGCATCCAGACCTTGGCGAACGGCACGCCGGAGGCGGCCTCGCTCTGGGCGATCTCGTTCTCATGGTGCGGGAAGATGAGGTCGGGACCGCCGCCGTGGATGTCGAACGTGTCGCCGAGGATCTTGGCGCTCATGGCCGAGCACTCGATGTGCCAGCCCGGACGGCCGCAGCCCCACTTGGACTCCCACTGGGGTTCGCCCGGCTTGGCGCTCTTCCAGAGCACGAAGTCGAGCGGATCGCGCTTGCCGGCGGCCACGTCGACGCGGGCGCCCGACTGCAGGTCGTCGATCGACTTGCCGGAGAGACGGCCGTAGTTCTCGAACTTGCGCACGGCGAAGTCGACGTCGCCGTCGGAACCCTGGTAGGCGTAGCCCTTCTGCTCAAGCTTCTCGATGAGGCCGAGCATTTCGGGGATGTAGTCGGTGGCGCGGGGCTCGTGCGTGGGCGCAAGGCAACCGAGCGCGAGCATGTCCTCCTGCATCGCGCGGCCGAACTCTTCGGTGAGCTCGGTCGTCGTGATGCCGCGCTCGGCGGCGCGGCGGATGATCTTGTCGTCGACGTCCGTGATGTTGCGCACGAAGGTCACCTTCATGCCGGAGGCCTCGAGCCAGCGGCGCACGACGTCGAAGGCCACGAAGGTGCGGCCGTGGCCGATGTGGCAGTAGTCGTAGACCGTCACGCCGCAGACGTACATGCGGACGTGGTTGGGTTCGATCGGGGCAAAGGGGGCCTGCGTGCGGCTGAGCGTCGAATAGATCGAAAGTGCCATGGGTGAGGAGTCCTTCTACTCTTATATATAGGCGTCTGCGCGCATGGAGGCGCATGCGCAGGGGCGGGATGCGCCCCGCGCTTGCATGCATGCGTCCTGCGGGGCCCTGAGACGGGAATCATCCGCCGTGAGGCCGCAGTGGGCTAAAATGTGGCGCAGACTGAAACATCGCTGCAGGAAGTATAGCCGCCCCGCCCCCTCGCTGCCGTCGCGAATCGAGCGCAAGCCGCTTTTTCGCGTGCGCCCTAGCCTCAAGCGGGGATGCGCGGTCATCCTTTCCGCCGACGCCCATCATCCAAGACAGAAGAGAAGATACACATGCGACGCCTCATTACCGCCGCGCTCCTCGCGCTCGCCCTCGGCTCCGCCCAGGCCGCCACCCAGATGGAGCAGCTCGCCAAGCAGATGCACCCGAGCGAATTCCCGGCCCAGATCGAAAAGCTTCTCAACAGCGGCAACGCCGCCCAGGCGCTCGAGCTCGCCGACCTCGGCATCCGCAAGAACGAACGCAGCCCGCAGCTGCGCTTCATGAGGGCCGTGGCGCTCGAAAACCTCACCAGGTCCGAAGAGGCCGTGCGCGAGCTCAACCAGCTCATCATCGACTATCCCGAAATCCCCGAGCCCTACAACAACCTCGCCGTGATCGAGGCGGGTCTCGGCAACCTCGAGGAAGCCGTCGCGCACCTCAAGCAGGCCCTGCGCATCAACCCCGACTTCGCGCTTGCGCGCAAGAACCTCGGCGACGTGTATCTCGCGCTCGCCCGCGAGGCCTATGAGCAGGCCGCCGTGAAGCTTCCGAACAACCACGTCCTCGAGCGCCGCCTCAACACGCTCAAGAGCCTCGAGGCCGCCCGCTGAGCCGGGCTGCGTGCAACCCAAAACCAAGACAGGCAAAAAATATTATGAAAATCCGCTCCCGCATCCTTCTTCCGCTCGCGCCCGCCCTTCTGGGCCTTCCCGGCGCCGTCCTCGCCGCCTCGCCCGCCCGCGACCCGCGCGTCGAGATCGTCACCGACATGGGCACGATCGTCGTGCAGCTCGCCCCGTCGCGCGCGCCCCGCACGGTAGAGAACTTCCTGCGCTACGTCCGCGAGGGCCACTACGCGGGCACGGTCTTTCACCGCGTGATCCAGGGCTTCATGATCCAGGGCGGCGGCTTCACCGCCGAGATGCAGCAGAAGCCCGTGCATGATCCGATTCCGCTCGAGGCCCGCGGCGGCCTGCCCAACGACAGGTACACGATCGCCATGGCCCGCACCTCCTACCCGCACTCCGCGACCGCGCAGTTCTTCATCAACGTTGCGGACAACAGCTTCCTCAACGCCTCCCAGGCCGCCGACGGCCAGGGCTACTGCGTCTTCGGCCGCGTCGTCAAGGGCCAGGACGTGGTCGACAAAATCGCCGAGGTCCGCACGGGCGTCAAGGCCAGCATGCACGACGTGCCCGTCAAGCCCGTGACGATCGTCTCCGCGCGCGTGCTCTGAGACACGGAGAACGGGCCTCTCGCACAACCCTGCTTTGTGCGACAATACCCCATTGCCCGTCGCCCCGCGGGGCGGCGGATGTTTGAATGAATTACGTTTTTAGACTGACAAGACAATGATTCGCTTTACGACCAACAAGGGCGTGATCGACATCGAGCTCGATCACGAACACGCTCCCAAGAGTTCCGCCAACTTCGAACAGTACGTCCGCGACGGCTTCTATGATGGCACGATCTTCCATCGCGTCATCAAGGGCTTCATGATCCAGGGCGGCGGCTTCGAACGAGGCATGAAGGAGAAGGCCACCCGCGCCCCGATCGAAAACGAAGCCGCCAACGGTCTCAAGAACAACAAGTACACCATCGCCATGGCCCGTACGTCCGACCCGCACTCCGCGTCGTCCCAGTTCTTCATCAACGTCGCCGACAACGACTTCCTGAACCACACGGCTCCGAACCCGCAGGGCTGGGGCTACGCCGTCTTCGGCAAGGTCACGGCCGGCCAGAACGTCGTCGATGAAATCGCCCGCGTCCCCACCTCCACGCGCGGCTTCTACGGTGACGTGCCGGTTGATGACATTGTGATCGAAAAGGCCGAAATCCTCTGATAGAGCCCGCTCAACACGAGCCCCTAGGGCGCCGAGATGACACGTCCGGCGCCCTTCCGTTCATTTAGACTGGACAAATCCGCCATGGCAGACAAAAAGGTTCCGGCCCTCTGCGGCCTCAAGAGCGTGCCCGAGCTCACCAATCCCGTCATCATTTCCGACGTGCATCTTGCGGCCAACAAGCCCAAGACCATCATGGCGTTCCTGCGCTTCATGAAGAACGTCGCGCCGCGCTTTGCCGAACTCGTCATTCTGGGCGACCTCTTCGACTACTGGCTCGGCGACGATGCCACGCCCGAAGCCGACCCGATCATCGCAGAACTCAAGCTCTACTCCTCGACCGGCCGCCGCGTGCTCATCATGCAGGGCTCCCACGACGCCCTTCTGGGCGCCGACTTCGCCGAGTCCTGCGGTGCCGAGCTCATCGCCGACCAGATCGTCATTCCCGTCAACGGCAATCCGATCCTCTTCGCCTACGGCGATCAGTGGTGCGTCCGCGACCAGGTCCGCCTGGCCCGTCGCGCCGTGCTGCGCGACCCGATCTGGCAGGAAAGCCTCCTCGCCCAGCCCGCCCACGAGCGCGCCGCCGTCATTGACGAGGCCCTGAGGAAGTGCGCCACCGAAAACGAGGCTCCGAAGAACCCGCGCGACTTCGACGTCATTGAAAGCGCCGTCGCCGAATCGGCCCGCGCCGCAGGCGTCGAGCTCGTCATCCACGGCCACACCCACCACCCCGGCGCCCACGTCAACGCCGTCATCGAGCGCTGGGTGCTCCCCGACTGGGAGTTCGACCTCACCGAAACGAGCTGCAGGAGCGGCTACATCACCTTCATGCAGGGCGGCCGCCCGCAGATCCAGATGATGTAACCCTTCTCAAACCGCGCCCGGCAGGCATGCCGGGCGCATTTTCCTCCTGAGAACAACATGTCCGACAAACTTCTCGAGTCCCAGGCCGCCGTCTTCAAAGCACTCGGCCACCCGAGCCGGTTGCTGATGGTCAAGACCCTCGCAGGCGGCGAGCGATGCGTCTGCGAACTTCGGACCCTCGTCGGCGCCGACATGTCAACCGTCTCCAAACACCTGACCGTCCTGAAGAACGCCGGTGTCGTCGATGCGGATCGACGCGGCAACAACATCTACTACAGGCTCGTCCTCACATGTCTTTCCGGCGTCTTCACATGTCTGGACGCCGACAGCCGATGCCCGGGAACCCAAAGGCCGGGCAAGTGCAGCTGCTCCTGAAACCTCCTTCCCACATCAGTCTTATGGTAAGCTATTTGGCGAATTAGCCAAATAGCTCAAACAACAGCCGGCTGGTCAGGCCGGCTGTTGACGACCCGCTATTTTGCCAAACAGCCAAATAGCTCTCAGCCATGACATCCATCATCTTCAGAGAGGGCGACAAGCCTCATGCTCAAAAGCTTCGGTACGGAGCCGCCGCTGCGGCGGCGCTCCTTTCGTGGTTTGCTCTCTACCGCTGGGCGGAACCAGCCTCAAGCTTGATCGTCTTCGAGCTTCTGGGCCTCTCGCCCGCTTCCAGAACCGGCGCGGCGCTGCAGTTCTTTCTTTATGACAGCACGAAGATTCTGCTTCTGCTCGTGCTGATGATCTATCTGATCTCGCTTCTACGAGCAGGGCTCAATCCGGACCGCGTCCGCGCAATCCTCGCGGGCCGCTCGCGCCTGCCCGGCTACGGCCTCGGAGCACTCTTCGGCGCCATCACTCCCTTCTGCTCGTGCTCGAGCGTGCCGCTCTTCATCGGCTTCACCGCCAGCGGAATTCCGTTCGGGATCACCATGGCCTTTCTGATCACCTCTCCCGTCATCAACGAAGTGGCCGTCGTCCTGCTCTGGGAACTGCTCGGCTGGAAGCTGACGCTTCTCTACGTCGCAACGGGGCTTCTGATCGGCATTCTCGGCGGTCTGTTCGTTGACGCCATCCATGCCAGACGATGGCTGCAGCCCTTCCTCCTTCAGTCCTTCGATGCGGATGCCTCCGGCCAGGCCGTCCACGGGAACCCGAGTCTCGGCCTGCAGGCAAGGCACGCCTTTGCGCTGTCGGAAACCCGCGACATTCTGCGCAGAGTTGCCAAGTGGGTCTTCATCGGCGTTGGCGCAGCTGCTTTCATCCACGGCTGGGTTCCCGAAGGCTGGCTGCTCGAGCACTTCGCCTCCGACCGCCTCTGGAGCGTGCTCGCCGCCGTTCTGGTCGGCCTTCCCCTCTACACAAATGTCACGGGCATCGTGCCCGTCATGGAAAACCTCCTTCTGAAGGGGCTTCCCCTCGGCACCACGCTCGCCTTCTGCATCTCTGGCGTCGCCGCCAGTCTGCCTGAGCTCATCATGCTCAGGCAGGTGATGACCGATCGGCTCATCGCCGTTTTCCTCGGATTCCTGGTTGTCGCGATCACGGCGGCAGGCTGGATTCTCAACCTTCTCGCGCCCATGCTCAAGTAAGAGGCCGGCGCTCAAACTTCATAAAAGGACAAAAACATGCACATCAGGATTCTTGGAACTGGCTGCAGCCGATGCACCCGCCTTGAACAGCTCGTGAGGGAGCGCGCCGCAGAGCTCCGCCCCGAGGCCATCATCGAAAAAGTCACCGACGTCATGCAGATGCTTCGCCTCGGCGTCATGAGCACGCCTTCGATCCTCATCGACGACAAGCCCGTGGCAGTCGGCCGCGTCCCCTCCCGCGAGGAGATCGATGAATGGCTGCGGAAGGAATGAAGATGCCCGCCGTCCTCTTCTGCTGCACTCACAACAGATGCCGAAGCCGCATGGCCGAAGCCGTCGCCCGACATCTTCTTCCCGGTTGGACATTCATGTCGGCGGGATCCGCACCCGCAGGCGGCATCGATCCCGGTGCAGAGGCCGCGCTGCGCGAGTCGGGACTCGAAGCATCAGGCCCCGCACAACGCGTGCAGGACCTCGACCTTTCAGCGTTCGATCTCATCGTCACGCTCTGCGCTCAGGAGGAAAGCTGCCCGTGGCTTCCGCCCGCTCTCTCGAGGCGTGTTCTGCACATTCCCTTCGAAGATCCGTCCCGTCTCGGCGCCGACACGCCGCAAAGCGTCCGCAACGAGGCCTTCAGGCATCTCATGATCGAACTCGGCGCCTTCTGCCTCACGCTTCCCGAGACGCTCGAGAAGATTCATGCGGCAGAGGATATGCGTCGTTCGTAAAAAAAACCGAACGTCTGCGCGTTTTGCCGTAAAATGTCGCATGTTCTCAAACAAGCCCGATCGTCCGCCCCAAGGGACGAGCGTAACGACACAAGCACAAACGGAGATACCCCTTGAGCAACCTCGAATGCAAGCACCGCCTCTACAAGAAGGTCGGCCTGATCGGCAAGGCCTTCAGCCATGAAGTCAGGCTCGAGCTCATCGAGCTACTCTCCCAGTGTCCGCAGACCGTCGAAAAGCTTTCCGAGATGCTCGACGAGGACTACAAGAGCATCAGCGCGCACCTTCGCGTCCTCTATCGCGCGGGGCTCGTGACCTGCACCCGCAACGGCCGCTTCCAGCGCTACGGGCTTGCGAGCCCTAAGGTGGCGGCGCTTGCCGTCATGATCCGCGAGACAGCCGAGCAGAGCATCGCCGAACTGCCCTGTCTTGAGGCCGAAAGCGGCATTCCCAACGCCTCGCTCGGCATCGAGGACGCCGTCCACTACGCCTCCGAAGGCAAGCTCATCCTGCTCGACGTCCGCCCCGAGGAGGAATTTGCGGCGGGACACCTTCCCCACGCCGTCAACATGCCCATCGAAACGCTCGGCAAGCGCGTGCACGAGCTGCCCCGAGGCATGGCGCTCGCCGCCTACTGCCGCGGTCCCTACTGCTTCCTCGCGCACGAGGCGGCAACCATTCTCGAAGCTTCGGGCCGACGCCTGCAGGTGATCCCCTCGGGCGTCATGGAGTGGTCGAGCAGGGGCGCCGAACTCGAGTCCGCCAGCCCCGAGGAATCCCAGGAAACGCCGCCCCGACGCGGCATCAGAACGAAGGCCTGAGGCCGACGGATCCCAGACGAAGGACAAAATGACGAAAGCCCGCCGCTTGAACAAAGACGGCGGGCTTTTCCTTTGGGAGAGCGTGAACTTCAGAGTTCGCTCATCGCGTGCCTGAGCCTCAGTCCCGCGAGCACGGCGTCATAGTGCACGTACATCGCGTTCATGTCGCTCGAGAGCCTGAGCGTCTCCGCATCGAGCACCTCGGTGTGGGAGACGAGCCCGTGGCGGCAGCGCTCGCGCACGGCGCGCAGGTTCTCGTCGGCCTGCGCAAGGGCGCTCTGCGCGACGCCGAGGCGTTCGTCCGCCTCGTTCACGTTGAGCAGGCACTGCCTGACGGCGAGTTCGACGAGCGAGCCCGCCTCGACCTTCTGATGCTCGAGCGCGGCGCGCTTTTTGCCGATCTCGGTGACGTTCGCAGCGCGCACGCCGCCGTCGGGGATGTTCCACTTCATCGTGACGCCGACCATCCAGCCGCGGTCGCGGGCGAGGTACGGATCGTCCTGCCTCATCCAGCCGCCGGGCAGGGCCACCTGCGGGAGATAGGCGCCCTTTTCGGCCTTCGCCTGCGCGGCGAGCGCCGCGTCGGCGTGCCTGATGCCCTCGATGGCGGCGTTCTTTCTGACAGCGCACTCGACGAGCGCAGCCTCGCCGCCCTGAAGGACCTCGGGGAGCGCAGGCTCCTCAAGGCGGGCCTTGACGTCGAGCGGCCTGCCGATCTCGCGGTTGTAGGCGGACTTCGCGAGGCTGAGCGCATTCTCGCGGTCCGTGTCGATGAACACGCGCTGAAAGAGTATGCAGCCGTCGTTGTTGGAGGAAAAGCGCCCGATGATGGGGCGCAGCCTCTCGGGAGGCGTGCCGTCCCGAATGCGCACCATCTGCCTCGATGCTGTCCGTCACCTGCTTGATCGCATGGTCGACCGCATGCCTGTAGAAGTCGATCTTGTCGGAAAAAATGGTAGTAGATCGCCGCCTGCGTGAAGCCGACCTCAAGCGCCACGTCGCGCATCGAAACGCCTGCATACCCGTTGCGGGCGAAAAGCCTCAGCGCGACTTCAAAGGGAATGTCCGGATGCTTATTCCGAACGCCTCTTCGAAAGGCGAAGGGCGTCGGCGGCCGAGAGGAAGGCGATGATGGCACCCCAGATCATGACGACGGGCGCGGTGGTCTCGGCGCAGGGCGCGTTCTCGACGGCGCACGGGCCGATGACGAAGGCGGCAGCGAGCGTGATGACGATGCCGAGCAGCATGTTCATGAGCTGGATGCCCGCCGCAAGGCCTGCGGACGAGAACTGCAGCATGACGCCCGCAAGGGCGCTCGCGAAGCCGAGGACGGCCGTCATGCGCACGAGGTAGAAGCACGGCGCGGCGGCGTCCTTGTGAAACGGCAGGACGAACATGACGGCGATCGTGAGGCCGAGACCCACGAGCATCATCAGAAAGCCGGAGAGAAAGGCGGGATGCTTCATGTTGAATAAGACTCCAGTGAATTCGGTACGGGATGCGGGAAGGCGAATTCTACCCGTCCCGCACCTGCGGCTCAAGCCCTCGATCACCCCTTGCTGCCAGGGATGCCGGGCGGGCGCGGGCGGCCCGTGCGGTGCATGTCGCCGTCCTGCATCAGGTGGACCGCATCATTGAGGGTGCCCGTGTGCACCGTGGCGGGGAGGCTTCTCTCGAGCTGCGGCGACTCGTCGGCCTGCTCCTCGCCGCGCCTCTCGACCACCTTGCGGGCCACGCGGCCGTTGCCGCCCGACTCGTAGATGCTGACGGTCTCGGGGCCCATGTCGGCGATAACGGAGACGTCCTTCATCTGGGAGGGGATCGTCATCGTGAACTTCACGCCCCGCGAGCCGTTGCGTGCAACCGTGATGTTGCCCGCATGGCGCTCGGCGATGTTGGCGACGATCGAGAGCCCGAGACCCATGCCGGCCTCGCCCTTGCTCGTCTGCAGCGGCTTGAAGAAGCGCGAGAGCTGCTCGTCCGAGATGTAGGGACCGTTGTCGCCCACCGTCAGGATCCAGGTGTGCTCGTCGCTTGGATAGAGGCAGACCTCGATCTTCGGATCAGGAATGCCCGAAATGGCGTCGGCGGCGTTCTTGAGGAGGTTGAGCACCACGAGCTCGATCTCCCAGCCGTCGACCTCGGCCATGCTGTGCGGATGCATGCGCACCGTCAGCTCGGCGTCGGTCGTGCGCGAGCGCCTGAAGGTCTGGATGGCGTTTTCGATGATGATCGAGAGGTCGGAGACCTTGCGCGGCGGATAGTCGTGCTTGGCGTAGGAGCGCACGCGCTCGACGATCTTGCTCGCGCGTTCGGCCTGCAGGACGATCTCCCTCAGGGCGAGCTCGAGCTTCTCGCGCTCGACGTCGCCGCGCCCGAGGCGCCTCAGAAGGCCGTTGCCGTAGTTGGTGATCGCGCCCAGAGGCTGCTTGAGCTCGTGCGCGATGATGGTCGACATCTGGCCCACGATGCCCGTGCGCTCGAGATTCGCGATGTGCTGTCTCGACTGCGCGGCCTCGGCCTCGATGCGGTCGCGCTGGTCCAGAGCGTCGCGAAGCGCCCTCGTGCGGCGGCGCACCAGAATCGAGAGCGTCGTCGTGTACGTGAGCACGAGGAAGATCACGAGCATGATGAGCGCGATGATCTCGGCGTGCTCCCTCACGAAGCGCTGGAAACTCCAGCCCGCAAGGTCGCTGTAGGGACCGATCTTGAGCGTGTAGAAGAGGTCGAAGACGGGACGGTTCGTCACGGGCAGCGCCCATTCGGCCCCGTACTTGATGCTCGACATGCCGAGCAGCACGGCGGTCATCGCCTTCTTGAGCGTCGGATCGATGTCGTTGACGGCCGCAAAGACGCGGCCGGGATAGACCTCGGTCGAGTGGGCGCAGGAGAGGCCGTCCTTTTTTTTGGGATTGAGGACCTCGATCTCGTCCATCGGAAAGGACGGATCAAGCGCGAGCTGCTCGAGCGCACAGGCGGGCAGAAGCCCCACGCGCTCCCTGCCCGCAAGCACGTATTCGACGAGGTCGCGCTGCGAGTTGTTCGTAAAGGTCGTCCTCGAGAGCAGGTCCTCGTAGCCGATGCGGCGGCGCTTGACGAGCTCGCCCGCGCCGATGAGCCAGGCCGACATTGACTTCGGGGTCATGGCGGCGAGCTCGTGCGTGGCGACGTAGGTGAGCGGATCGTGAACAGCGGAGCCGTCGGCGGGCTTTTTGCGGAAGAAGGTCGAGGCCATCGCCTCGTTCGGACTGTCGCCCGTGCCGGGCCACATGACGGCGATCTGCTCGACGCCGCCCATGGCCTGCTCGAGGGCGTAGAAGGACTGGTCCGCGATGAAGAAGTCCACGCCGCCCGTGCGGATCGACTGCGACAGGTCGCGGTCGTTCAGATAATAGATGTTCACGTTCTGCGAGCCGAACATGACGCGGATGAACTCCTTCGTCGCGTTGATCATCTCGGCGTCGGGCTCTGATCCGGGCTCGTTGTGGACCGCGATGCGCATCGGACGCTGGAAGTTCAGCTGTCCCACGGCCTCGGGACGCTCGAGGCCGTCGTCGGGCACTCCGCCGCCGTCGCGGCTGATGATGGGCGAGCGGTCGCGCTGGTGCGGATTGATGATCGCGAGCACGTCCCCCGAGGGCGTGCCCGTGCTCGTGCCCATGCCGAGGTAGGATGCGCTGACGGCGGCCCCGAAGGCGCACGACGCGATCCCGAGGGCCGCGGCACCTGCAAGAGCCGCCCTGATGATGTGGCTAAGCATAGGTGGGTTTGTGCCGGCGGCAGGCGGGCGTGGCCGTGCGCACTGCAGCCGGGTGAGGCAAAATGTTCGTACGAAAACTGTCCTAATTGTGCCACCTGCCGACCGAATCATGTCCGAAAAAGCACTGAAGCCTGCGCTGACCGACGTCGGGCTACGATATAACACCAAGCTCGCGGACGTGCTCCCGCCAGACCTCGCCGAGCCGCTCAGGACCTTCGGCATCGAGACGGCCGAGGACCTCTACGAGTGCGCCGCCAACGCGGGCGCCTCGTGGTTCCGCCCCGTCACGGGCATCGACGCCTCGACGGCCACGGCCCTCATGACCTGGCTTCACAGGAACGGCAGGGACGTGGGCGAAGTGACCGAACGCTTTTTCCTGCCGGGCTGTGCGCCCTCGCCCGAATCGCGCTCCGTCGCGACCCAGGCCTCCGACGAAGGCATCGTGCCCATGGAGCGCCTCGTCGTGCCCGAAGGCCTGCGCGGAGACCGGGGCCTCAACAGGGCGCCCGCCATGGCCTGTTCGCTTGACGCCGAGGACGACCTCTCGGCCATCCGCGTCTGGCTTCAGGCACGCGCCTCCAATCCCAACACGCAGGCGAGCTACAGAAAGGAGGCCGAGCGCTACCTTCTCTGGTGCCTGCTTGAGCGCCGCACGGCGCTCTCCTCCGTGAGGGCGGGCGACGCGGCGCTCTTCCTGCGCTGGCTCGAGGGGCTCGGCCGCACCGACGAGAAGGCCTGGGCGCAGCAGTGGCGCATTCCTCAGAGCCGCTGGATCGGTCCCAAGAACATGCCCCGCACCTCGCCCGCCTGGCGTCCCTTCAACGGCCCGCTCTCCGCAACGAGCCGAAGGAACGCCGTCGTGGTCGTGCGCCAGCTGCACAACTTTCTCAAGAACACCGGCTACCTCATCTTCAGCCCCTTCGACCAGGTGAGCCCCAAGGTTCCGCTCCTCAAGGGCGAAGGCGCCCCGCAGGCCTTTGCGGACCGCTCGCTCACCGACGAGCAGTGGGCCGAGATCGTCTCCCGCATCGACGATCTCCCCGAAGGATGGCCGCGCGAGCGCATGAAGCTCATTCTGATGATGGGCAAGAGCCTCGGCATGCGCGCCTCAGAAATGCTCGACGCGCGCACGGGCTGGATCGTCGAGAGGCGCGTGGGCTTCAAGGTCCGCGCCGCCATCGAGATCGTCGGCAAGGGCGCCAAGGTCAGGCGCCTGCCGCTCAACGACGAGCAGCGCACGATCATCGACGACGCGCTCAGGGCCCGCGGCATTGCGGGCGTCGCGGGGTCCGATCCTGAAACGCCGCTTCTCGTCAACCTCGGCCGTGGCAGGAACGCACACGGCCCCATGACCCGAAGCGGACTCTACGTCGTGCTCACGAAGTTCCTTGAGGAAGTCGCGCTCGACGTCGCCTCCGAGCGTCCGATGGATGCCGCCAAGCTCCGCGCCTCGTCCACCCACTGGCTCAGGCACACCTTCGCCGTCAACGCCCTGACCGAAATGAGCGTCAACGTCGTGCAGGCCGCCATGGGACACGCCTCCGTGGCCACGACGGGCCGATACCTCTCGCCCGAAGAAGAGGCGATGAGCGAGGCGATGGAGAAGATGAAGGCGCTTTGATTCCGGGAAGGAAGGACGCCCGCAGAAGACAACACGGCCCCATCTTCCTTCACGGAAGGCGGGGCCGCTTATTTATCTGAATGAGGCTGAGCGTCAGACCTGGCCGCCGAGCGCCCTGACGTAGACGAGCAGCACGCCCTCCCAGACCTGGCGGGGTGCGAGCGGATGCTCGGCCGAGCGGCGCATTTCGGCGACGGCGGCATTGAGCGAGAGAAGGTTCTTCATCGTCGCATCGGCGGCGATCTTCTCGAGCACGTCCTTCTCGCGGATGAAGAAGTGCGGCTCGGCGCCCGACTTCACGCGCAGCAGGTCGTAGCACCAGCGGGAGAGATAAAGCGCAACTGCGGGAATACCCATCGAGGCCGAGTAGCCGCGCACGATGCTGTCGGGCGTGAGGCTGAGGCCGCGGGCGAGCAGGTCCCTGAGCGTGGCGGAGGCCTTCGCGTCGAGCGTGAGGCCCGTGATGTCCTTCACGGCGTTGAGCGGCGCGCCGCCCGCCATGGCGAGCGCGACCTCGGGATCGCCCTTGAGGCGCTTCTGGGTCGAGAGCCATGCAAGCGCATCCTCCTTCGACGGAACGCCCACGCGCAGCAGGCGCGACCTCGAGCGGATCGTCGGGAGTACGGCGTCGATGTCGTCGGCCGCAAGAATGAAGACGCACCCCTCGGGCGGCTCCTCCATCGACTTGAGCAGCGAGGCGGCGGCCTCGGCGCGCACCATGTCGGCGGGATAGACGAGCACGCAGCGGCGTCCTCCGCGGCTCGGCGCCATCGTGAGGAAGTCCGTGAGGGCGCGGAACTGATGAATGCGGATTTCGCGCGAAAGCTTCTTCGAGGACGAGGAGGTTTCGGGCGGGGTGTACGGCAGGTCGAGCGCGTTTGCGAGGAATTCGCTCACGACGATGCGGCAGTCGGGATGGCCGTTGGCGTGCATCATGCGGCAGCCCGGGCACTTGCCGCAGGGCGAGCCGTCGGCCTTCGGGCTTTCGCAAAGAAGGCGCTCGGCGAACCAGCGGGCGAGCTCGAACGTGCCCACGCCGGGCATGCCGTGGATGAGGATCGCGTTGGGAAGCCTTTCGCGCATCACGTCAAGGCGTGCGGCGGCCTCCTCGAGCCAGGGGTACTGCGTCAGAGCCATTTGGCGAACTCCTTCTCAAGCTGCGCGGTGATCGTCTCGGGCGCCTCCTCGGCATTGACCCTGACGAAGCGCTTCGGATCACGGGCGGCGCGGTCCAGATAGGCGTTGCGCACGCGGGCGAAGAAGTCTGCGCTCTCGCGTTCGAACCTGTCGCCTTCGCCCGCACGGATCGTGCGGCGGCGCGCAGCCACCTCGGGCGCCAGATCAAAGAGCACCGTCACGTCGGGCGCAAAGCCCGCGAGCGTCCAGGCTTCAAGCGCCTCGACGTCCCCGCCCTTCATGCCCTTGCCGCCCGTCTGATAGGCGTAGGTGGCGTCGGTGAAGCGATCGGAGAGAACCCAGGCGCCGCGCTCAAGCGCAGGCTTGATCACCTTCTCGGCATGCTCGCACCGGGCGGCGAAGAAGAGCAGCGTCTCCGTGCGCGGCGTCATCTCGTCCGCAAGGAGCAGGCCGCGGATCTTCTCCCCGAGCGGCGTGCCGCCGGGTTCGCGCGTGCGCACGACCTCGTGCCCCGCGGCCCTGATGAGGCGCTCGAGCCCGTCGATCTGCGTGGTCTTGCCCGCCCCGTCAATGCCTTCAAAGGAAATAAAGCGTCCTCTCTCCATCTCTGAAACTCCGAACTGAAACTCTCGGGGCCGCGCTCGGACGGCCCGCTACGGCATTGTAGCGGATCGGCCCGCGCCGCCACGAAGGCGCGCGTTCAAACAAACGCTCACGACTCGGCGGGCTCCGCAGGCCGTGGACCGGCATCCGCCCGCGCTAAAATGTGCCGCACTTCATCCTTCGGAGGCACAGGCCGCCCGAAGGTCCCGAACACTCAACCCTGGACTTCCCGTCGTGACGCAAGAAGAGAAGAAGAACACCAAAGCCGCCGCACCCGAAGCAGAGGAGCCCGCTGAGCAGAACGCAGGCCCGAAGGCAGAGGACGCCCTGACCCGGAATCAGAATGAGGCCCGGCCCGAAGCAAAGGCTGAAGGCGCGCCCGACGAAAAGCTGGAAGAAAAGACTGAAGAAAAGGCGGGCGAAAAGTCGGCAGAAAAGCCCCGTCGCCGCCGTCGTCCGCTCACGCTCGTCGCGGGCGGCATGCTCGTCGTGCTCTGCGCGGCCATGGGGCTTCGCTGGGAGGCCGACCAGCGCGTCTTCGAGCGTGCGGTCGAGTCCGCCACGCCCGACGCCGCCGTGCGCATCACGGTCGAGACGGGCGACTCCGCGCGCCGCGTGATGGAGCGCCTGCGCAAGGCGGGCCTTCAGGTGAAGGACTTCGACATGCGTCTGGCCGCACGCCTCGTGAAGGACCACAAGCTCTCGAGCATCCACACGGGCACCTATGAGTTCAAGCCCGGCCTCACGCCCGCGGGCATTCTCGAAACGCTCGCCAGGGGACCGATCGTCGACCAGTCGCTCAGGATTCCCGACGGCGCGCCCGTCTGGGAGGTGCTCGCCATCTTCAGGAACGCGACCGCGCTCAAGCAGACGGCCGCCTCGATGCCCGAGGACGAGCTGCGCCGTGCGCTCGGCATCGACGCGAGCTCGCTCGAGGGATGGTTTGCGCCCGACACCTACCACTACACGTCGGGGAGCGCCGACCTTGCCGTCATGAAGCAGGCCGTCGCCAAGCAGAAGGCCCTTCTGGCCAAGGCCTGGGAGTCCCGCTCCGAGGCCGCCAGGGTGAAGACGCCCTATGAGGCGCTCACGCTCGCCTCCATCATCGAGAAGGAGACGGGCCTTGCCACTGATCGCCACCTCGTAAGCTCGGTCTTCAACAACCGCCTGCGCATCGGCATGCCGCTGCAGACCGACCCGACCGTCATCTACGGCCTCGGCGAGAAGTTCAGCGGCAACATCACCCGCAAGGATCTGCAGACGCCGACCCCTTACAATACGTACGTCATTCCGGCGCTTCCGCCCACGCCGATCGCCGCGCCCACCTGGGCGTCGATCGAGGCTGCGGTCAATCCCGCCGACACCAGGTTTCTCTACTTCGTCTCGAAGGGCGACGGCTCGAGCCATTTCTCGCAGAGCCTCGCCGAACACAACCGCGCCGTCAGGCAGTTCATCCTGAACCGCCCGAAGACGCAGAAGAAGGCCAAGCCCAAGGAACCGCAACCTACGAAGGAAACAGCACGGTCAATAACCCCTGTCTGAAGACAGAGGCTTGAAAGAGTCTTTATTGACTAGCCTCAGCGCCCCTCTTTCGAGAGGCGCTACGTTGGTTGGGAATGTACAGGCACCGTGGGATGTACATCCTAGTTCCACGCTCTGCGGCCTGTGATTAAAAGCTCCGAGAGGTAGGAGCGGTGTTGCAGGCACCAAACCCCTTCCAACATTGGCGAAGGATGTCAACCGGCCTTCGGGCCGTGTAAGCGGAGCCTGCGGGTATCTGCAAAGGAGATGCTTTGAAAGTATTTGTTTTGAACATGCGCGGCCGGCCCTTGATGCCGTGCTCGCCTGCAAAGGCGAGGCATCTGCTCAAGGCAGGCGAGGCCGTGGTGAGGCGACGAACGCCGTTCACGATTCAACTTCGAATCGCCACCGGTGAAACGAAGCAGAGCGTGACACTGGGCGTTGACGCCGGCGCAAAGCATGTCGGCCTTTCCGCTGCGACGGAAAAGGAAGAGGTCTTTGCGTCCGAAGTCGAACTTCGACAGGACATCACGGGGCTTCTGGCTGCCCGGCTCTCGCTGCGTCGTGAGCGCCGCCAGCGCAAGACGCGCTACCGTGCGCCGCGCTTTTTGAACCGTGTCCGATCGAAACACAAGGGCTGGCTTGCACCGTCCGTTGAAAACCGCATTCAGGCGCACATGTCGCGCATTGATGCGATCTGCGGACTGCTGCCTGTCACCAAGATCGTGATCGAGACGGCGTCCTTCGACATTCAGAAGATCAAGCATCCGGATGTCGAGGGCACGGACTATCAGCAGGGCGATCAGCTCGGCTTTTGGAACGTGCGTGAATACGTTCTCTTTAGAGACGGTCACGTTTGCCAACACTGTCACGGTCATGCGAAGGACAAGATCCTCAACGTACACCACCTCGAAAGCCGCCAAACCGGCGGCGATGCGCCCAACAACCTGATTACGCTCTGCGAGACCTGCCACAAGGCCTGTCACGCAGGGAAGATCAAGTTGAAGGTCAAGCGCGGCCAATCGTTCAGGGCGGAAGCCTTCATGGGCATCATGCGTTGGACATTGCTCGATCGCGTGCGCAAGGCGCATCCCGGCTTGCCTGTTGAGAACACCTACGGCTATCTGACGAAGAACACGCGCATCGCCATGGGACTCCCCAAAGCGCATTGCGTCGATGCCTACTGCATTGCGGGAAACCTCAAGGCCGTACGAAGAGGCGTCCACCTCTATCAGCGACCGGTGCGCAAGCACAACCGTCAGATTCACAAGTGTACGGTGCTCTCGAAGACGCTTAAGGACGGCACGAAGATCGGATACCGAAAGCTCAATCAAACACCGCATCTGGTCAAGAACTTCAGGCTCTTCGACAAGGTGAGATGTCTTGGGCAAACCGGCTTCATCTTCGGGCGAAGATCGTCCGGCTACTTCGATGTCCGGAGGCTGGACGGCGTAAAAATTTCTTCCTGCATCAGCTACAGGAAGCTCACGCTTCTCGAAAAGAGAGGCACCTGTTTAACCGAACTTAGAAAGGAGGACGGCGCTTCCTCCACTGTCTGAAGACAGAGGTTTCCGCGCCGAATTTCTATGAACTGCAACGCCAATGCCTGCACGACCGCCGACGCCGGCGACGACGCAGGCCGATTTGCCCTCACGACGACCGCCCCCTGCTGCCGCGTCACCGAATACGGTCTGATGCGCGTCTCTGGCAAGGACGCCGTCACGTTCCTGCACGGCCAGTTTACGAACGCCGTCACGGGCCTCGCCGACGAAGTCCGCAATGCGGGCTACTGCACCCCGAAGGGCCGCCTTCTCGCCACGTTCCGCGTCTGGATGAACGGCGACGACGTCATGATGCTCGTCCCGAAGGCTGTTGCGCCCGCCTTCTTCAAGCGCCTGCGCATGTACGTGCTCCGCGCCGACGTGACCTTCACGTGCGCGGGCGGCGACGTCGTCATGACGGGCGTTCCCGCCGGCGCCGAGGCCTTCCTCGAAGCCGCGGGCCTGCCCGTCCCGGCGCCCGGCCGCGTCGTTCGCCACGACGGCCTCGTCATCGTCGACGCCGAACCCGCCTCCGAAGTCGAGGGCTTCTGCGCAGGCGGCCGCCGTGCGCTCATCATCGCCCCGAAGGACGACGCCCGCTTCGCCGACGCCTCGACGGACTCCGCCCTCTGGTGGGCCTCCGAAATCGCCGCAGGCAAGACCACCGTCTGGCCGGGCTCGCGTGAACTCTTCGTGCCGCAGGCCGTCAACTACGAACTTACGGGCGGCGTCGTCTTCACCAAGGGCTGCTACCCCGGCCAGGAAGTCGTCTCCCGCGTCCAGCACATCGGCGAGACGAGCCGCCGCGCCGCCTTCGGCCTCGTGGCCGGCACCGAGGCCCCGCTCCCCGGCGCTCCCGTCTACTGCGACGGCGCCGAAGCCGGCTTCGTGACGCAGGCCGTCGCGGGCGAAATCTCGACCCTCGTCGCCTTCTCGTCGCTGCGCTCCGCCCTCACGGGCCGCCTCACGCTCACGCCCGAAGGCGCGCCGATCTCGATCCTGCCGCTGCCCTACAAGATCCCGTCCGCAGCCTGATCGCACTGATCCGCATTCGACCGGCGGCCGTCATCCCGGAGTGGTGACGGCCGCCTTTTCCTTTATGAGTTTCACAATTTATCCTGCGCCACAGACAGAAAATATTATGTCGACTTATAAGGAAGGCGCAAAGGCGAATTCAACCGAACCGTCCTCCGGCTTCCTGCCGGACGGCCGTGCCGCCCCGCGAGGAGGTCTTCCTCACGATGCGTCCGCGCAACATCCCGGCACCTGCGCCTGAGGGAAAACATGGTTTTGAGCGTTTTTCCAAAATTCCTCTGCTAGACTCAGACAGACAAGGCGGACGCAGCGTTCCGCCCGCCTGATTCACTTTTTCCAAAGCCCATGCAGAAGACCCTCACGTTCACCATCACGCTCGACGAGATCGAGGCGGGGAAGGCGGCCGAAGTGCTCGCAGGGGCCGGACTGACGCCCGAAGGCGTGATCCGCCAGCTTCTCGAGCGCACGGCCCGCGAAGGCGCCGTGCCGCTGCGCAAGGGACGCGCCCGTCCGAAGAGGACGGACGGCGGGGACGCAGGCGCACACTTCGTGCAGGGCGACCTCTTCGCCCGTCCCGATCCCGAAGAGCCCTTCTACTCGTTCAATCCCCCTGCGGCCAAGCCCGAGACGCTTCTGCCCTCGCTCGTCACGCTGCGCGCCCTGCAGGACGCGCAGGCCAAGCTGCGCTGGCGCGAACGCGAGCGCGAGAGCGCCGACGGCTCGATGCTTCAGAGCGACCCCGACGCGCCGCTCGAGCTTCTCGAAACCAAGCAGTTCCGGTTCGACAAGTCCCTCATCGTGGGCGACCCGAGGCGCCCCGCCATCATCGCCGCCCTTGAGGCGCTCTTCACCGAACTCACGAACAGGCGCGTGCCCGAGGGGCTGCGTCCCGTCGGAAACGACGACAGCCTCTATGCGGTCCTCGACGTCGAGGGCGCTTCGCTCGGCCTCATCCTCCAGATCGGCGGCGCCGAGATCTGCCTCGTGCGCTACGGTACGCCCGAGAGCCTTCTCGAGAATCCGCACGTGCTCGAACATTGATCCCGGATCCCGTCGTCCGCAAACAGAACGCCCAAGCAAAAGGCGCCGACTCCTCATTCGGGAGACGGCGCCTTTTTGTTCCTTCAGAAGCTGCAGCCTCAGTCCTCGACCGTGACAGTCGTGCCCTCGTGACAGACGGTGAGCACTCTGGCGGCGAAGTCGGGCCAGGTCTCGCGGACCTTCGCGACGAAGGCTTCGGCGACGGCCTCGGACTTCGTGGCAGCGATCATGGTCGAGCCCGAGCCGCTGATGAAGAAGGTGGCGGCGCCCGCCTCGAGCGCCATGGCGCGCATGGCGTCGTACTCGGCGATGAGCGTGCGGCGGTAGGGCTCGTGCAGGACGTCCGCGCAGGCGGCGCCCACCAGCGCCTCGTCGCCCGTCTCAAGGCCCCTCACCATCGCGATGGCGTGGGACATCGTGTGAACGGCGGCCGAAAGGTCGATGTCGCGCCTGACGATCCTGCGGGCCTCCTCGGTGCGGACCTCGTAGTTCGGGATCACGGCCACGAAGCGCCAGGCGGGATCGGGCGAGAACGGAACGGCGACGGCCCGGCCCTCGTGCATGAAGCTCGCCGTCAGGCCGCCGAGGAAAGCGGGCGCGGCGTTGTCGGGATGGCCCTCGAAGGCCGTGCAGAGCTGGAAGAGGTCGTCGGTCGTAAACGGATTGCCGAGCATCGCGTTGGCGGCGGCCATGCCGCCCGCAATGCAGGTGCTCGAGGAGCCGAGACCGCGTGCGACGGGCACCTCGGAGTCGATCACGAGATGCACGGCGGGCACGGGACGGCCCGCCTTCTCGCAGACCATGCGGAAGCCCTGCATGACGAGGTTGTCGGCATTGCGGTAGGCCTCGGGACAGCCCTCGATCACGAGCTCGTCGGAGGACTCGAACGTGAACTTCGCCTGCAGCGAGAGGGCCATTCCGAGCGAATCGTAGCCGGGACCGAGGTTCGAGGTCGAGGCGGGAACGCGGACGGTGACTTTCATGTGCGGCCTCCCCTGTCAGAATGCGCGCGCGGCGGCCGCGCGGATGAAGTCGGCCATGCCCTCGGGACGCACGACGTCCTTGTGGAGCACGGGCATCGAGCGCAGGCCTGCGAGAGGCGCGGGGGCGTTTTCGCCCGTGAGCCCGGAAAGCGCGTCCATATATGCGAAGCCGTCGGGATCGCCTTCAAGCGGCCTGCCCGTGAGCGCGATGTAGACGTCGCGGCAGAACTTGAAGGGGCTCGCCGTCGAGAGCACCACGCACGGCACCGACCTGTCGGCGCGCTCGCGGGCGACCTTGAGGGCCACGGCGGTGTGCGGGTCGACGAGGCGACCGTCCTTGCGCCAGGCCTCGCGGATCATCGCGGAGGTTTCGGCGTCGTCGGCCCAGCCGCACTTGAAGAGCGAGCGGATGCGCTCGAGCATCTCGCCCTCGACCCTGAAGACCCCCTCGTTCCTGAGGTTCTCCATGAGGCGGGCGATGAGCGCCGTGTCGCCCTCGGATGCGTAGTAGAGCATGCGCTCGAGGTTGCTCGAGATCAGGATGTCCATGCTCGGCGTGATCGTCTTCACGAACGGACGGTTGCGGTCGTAGACGCCCGTCGTCAGGAAGTCCGTGAGCACGTTGTTGGCGTTGCTCGCCACGATGAAGTGGCGCACGGGCAGGCCCATGCGGTACGCATAGTAGCCCGCGAGCACGTCGCCGAAATTGCCCGTCGGGACGCAGAAGTCGACCTTGGCGCCCTGTTCGACCTCGTTGGCCTCGACGAGCTGGCGGTAGGCGTCGAAGTAGTAGACGACCTGGGGCACGAGGCGGCCGATGTTGATCGAGTTGGCCGAGGAGAGTTCCACGCCTTCGTCGGCGAGCTTCTGCCTGAGGTCCGAGGCGAAGATCTTCTTGACGGTGCTCTGCACGTCGTCGAAGTTGCCCTCGACGGCGGCGACCGCGACGTTGCGGCCCTCCTGGGTCGCCATCTGCAGGTACTGGATGTCGCTCACCTTGCCGTACGGATAGAAGACCGTGATGCCGATGCCGGGCACGTTCATGAAGCCCGAAAGGGCGGCCTTGCCCGTGTCGCCTGAGGTCGCCGTCGCGATCATGACGCGGCGGCCCGTGTCCTTGAGCGCGGCGCTCATGAGCTGCGGCAGCATGCACAGGGCGACGTCCTTGAAGGCGGACGTGGGACCGTGATGCAGCTCGAGCAGGAATTCGTCGCCCACGCGGGTCACGGGCGTCACGGCGACGCTCGCGAAGTTGTCGGCATAGGCGCGCTCGATGCCCTCGGCGAGCTCGGTCTTCGTGAAGTCGGAGAGCAGGACCGAGAAGACGCGCAGCGCCGTCTCGCGGTACGTGAGGCCCTTGAGCATGTCGGGCGTCAGGACGGAAGTGAGGAGCTCGTCGCTCACATAGAGGCCGCCGTCGTCGCACAGGCCCTTGAGCAGGGCTTCGCGAGCATTCACGCCGTTTTCAAGGCTTCTCGTGCTGTGGTAGATCATGGAGGTACTTCTCCGAAATTTTGGAACAATCAGTTCATTGTGGCACAAAGCCCGCAAAAAAACCGCGTTTCACCTCAAGGCTCAAGCGTTCTAGGGCATTTCACCTAAGACATGCGCCCGAAGACGCAGGCAGAATAATCCGATATGATGCATAAGTGGTGTTTTCCGCCCAGGCCTCAACCCTGAAGCATGAGCGAATCGCCCTTCACGAAAACGGAGCCCCAATTGAACATCGGACTGCTTGGATACGGAACCGTCGGCCGCACCGTGGCCGAACTTCTGGACGAGCGTGACTGCGGGATCAGGGTCAGGCACATTCTGCGGCGGCCCGGCCGCGCGGACGGCCCCCTGATGACCGACTCGTTCGAGGCCGTCCTGAACGACCCCGAGGTCACGTGCATCGTCGAGGCCCTCCCGGGCCGCGACCCCGCCCTCTCCTACATCCGCGCTGCGCTCGCGGCCGGCAAGCACGTCGTCACATCCAACAAGGCCGCCGTGGCCGCCGATCTCAAGGGACTCGCCGAGCTTGCCCGCGCCAACAACGTCTCGCTTCTCTTCGAGGCGAGCTGCGGAGGCGGCATGCACTGGATCGAGATGATCAAGAAGACCGCCCGCTTCAACGAGGTCTCCGACGTCTCGGGCATCCTCAACGGCACCTGCAACTACATGCTCGACCACATGGAGAGGAGCGGCCTCTCCTTCGAGGAGGCACTCGCACGCGCACAGGCCCTCGGCTACGCCGAAGCCGACCCGACGGCCGACATCACGGGCGCCGACGTCCGCAACAAGGCGATCATCTCCGCCTCGCTTGCCTACCGCACCCCCATCGTGAGCGATATTCCGACGGCGGGCATCGTGGGCGTGACGAGCGGCATCATTGCCGCGGCCCGCGAGCGCGGCCGCAGCCTCCGCCTCATGATGCTCAGCGAAAGGCACGGCGATCGCTACGCCGTCGGCATCGTGCCGGTGCTTCTTTCCCAGGACGAAATCGCCGCGCACGTTCACGACAACCTGAATTACGGCCGCATCACCGGCGACGTGGTGGGCGCCCTCTCGATCGTCGGGCAGGGCGCGGGCGGCAGGCCCACGGCCGACGCCATGATTCAGGATCTGATTTCCCTCGGACGCGGAGAGACCGGCAGGCCGGTTCTCGACCGCCCCCTGACGTACGACCCCGCCCTGCTCTGCGGCACAGGCCACTTCCCGGACGAAGTCCTTCCGGGACGCCCCCTCGCCGAGCTCATCGAGATCGCGCGTCAAAAGCAGTCCTTCCTTGCCTTTGAACCTCAGGCCACGGAGTAATCCAACATGATCAAAATCACCAAATTCGGCGGCTCGAGCGTCGCCGACGCCGAACAATTCAAGAAAGTCAAGGCCATCATCGAGGCCGATCCGTCCCGACGATTCGTCGTCTCCTCGGCCTCCGGCAAGCGCTTCAAGGGTGACAACAAGATCACCGACCTGCTCTATCTCTGTCAGGCCCACGTGACCTATCACGTCGACTATCTGCCGCTCTTCAACATGATCGCCGACCGCTTCCGCAGCATTCGCGACGAGCTCGGCCTGAAGGTCGACATCGAGACCGATCTCGCGAAGATGCGCGACAGCCTTCCCGAAATGTCCGTCGACGAAATCGTCAGCCGCGGCGAGTACTTCACCTCCCGCCTGATGGCCGACTACCTCGGGTTCCCCTTCGTCGACGCCATCGACGTCGTCTGCATCAACTTCGACGGCACCTTCAACTTCGACGAAACCACCGAACGCCTCAAGGAAATCCTCAAGAAGCACGACCGCTTCGTGATGCCCGGCTTCTACGGCCGCCTTCCCGACGGCCACGTCCGCGTCATGAGCCGCGGCGGCTCCGACATCTCGGGCTCCATTCTCGCCCGCTGCATCCAGGCCGACCTCTATGAGAACTGGACCGACGTCTCCGGCTTCCTGATGGCCGACCCGCGCATCGTCGAAAATCCCCGCAACATCGAACAGATCACCTTCTCCGAGCTGCGCGAGCTCTCCTACATGGGCGCGAGCGTGCTTCACGAAGACGCCGTCTTCCCGCTGCGCGAAAAGAACATTCCGATCCAGGTCCTCAACACCAACCGTCCGCAGGATCCGGGCACGATCGTGCGCGACAAGATTCCCGCCGACCCGACGGCTCCGCTCGTCACCGGCATTGCGGGCATGAAGGACTTCGTCTCCATCGAAATCTCGAAGAAGAACATGTCCAACCGCGTGGGCTTTGTGCGCGAGGTGCTCTCCATCCTCGAGTCCTACAACGTCTCGGTCGAGCATCTGCCCTCCGGCATCGACAGCTTCTCCGTCGTGGTCGCCAAGGCCGACGTGAAGCAGAACGTCTACGAGATCATCGCCCGCATCCAGGAGGCGATGAAGCCCGACTCCATCCGCCTCACCGAGCCCTTCGCGCTGATCGCGACGGTGGGCCGCAACATGAACTCCCGCCCCGGCACCTCGGGCCGCCTCTTCGCCGCCCTCGGCAAGGCAGGCATCAACGTCCGCATGATCGCCCAGGGAAGCGCCGAGCTCAACATCATCGTCGGCGTCGAGAACAAGGACTTCAACCGCGCCGTCGCCGCCCTTTACGAAACCTTTGCCGCTGAAGCCGATGAAGTCAAGGCCCAGCAGGTTCAGAACGCTTGACAGGAGACAATCATCATGGCCAGCTACAAAGTCGGCATTCTCGGCGCCACGGGCGCCGTCGGCGAACAGATGCGAATCGTCCTCGCCGAACGCAAGTTCCCCATCTCCGAACTCCGCCTCTTCGGCTCCGCCCGCTCCGCAGGCAAGGTGATCAACTACGAGGGCCAGGACATCGTCGTTCAGGAAGCCAGCCTCGAGGCCTTCAAGGGCCTTGACCTCCTGCTCGGCGCCGCCGACAATCCCGTCGCCAAGCAGTTCCTGCCCGAAGCCGCGAAGATGGGCATCCACGTCGTGGACAACTCCAGCGCCTTCCGCCTTGATCCCGATGTTCCGCTCGTCATCCCCGAAGTGAACCCCGAGGACGTGAAGCTCTCCAAGGGCCTCATCGCAAACCCGAACTGCGCGACCATCATCGGCCTCACCGCCGTCAACGCGCTTCACCGCCACGCCCGCATCCGCCGCATGGTCGTCTCGACCTATCAGGCCGTCTCCGGCGCAGGCAAGGTCGGCATCGACGCCCTTGAGGCCGAAGTCAAGGCCGCCGACGGCCAGCGCGCCGAAGGCTCCTGCTTCCCCTATCCGATCGCCTACAACCTGATCCCGCAGATCGGCGGCTTCAACGAAATGGGCTACTCCTCGGAAGAGATGAAGATGCAGAACGAAGGCCGCAAGATGCTCCACGACGAGACCATCCGCTTCGCCTGCACCTGCGTGCGCGTGCCCATCATCCGCTCCCACTCCGAGGCCATCACCCTTGAGTTCGAGAACGACATCACGCCCGACAAGGCCCGGGAGCTCCTCGCCGAAGCTCCCGGCGTCGTCCTCTGCGACGATCCGAACAACGGCCAGTACCCGATGCCGCTCCTTACGAGCGACCAGGACCTCGTCTACGTCGGCCGCGTGCGCCGCGACCTTTCCGCCGACGCCGCGTCCTTCAACCGCTCGCTCACGCTCTTCTGCTGCGCCGACCAGGTCCGCAAGGGCGCCGCGACGAACGCCGTCCAGATCGCCGAGCTCATCTTCGGCCTGAAGTGACCCGCGCCTGAAACCCGCTGAGTCCACGGCCCGTCTTCCACTGCGAAGGCGGGCCGCTTCATTTTCCGCTCATGAAAACGGCGCCCCTCCGAACAGTAAGGACGCCGCAGCTTGATCCTAAAAGCAAACGTTGCATGACACGCAGGCAGCTTTCCTCACTCCTCAGACAACGAGGCGCATCATGCGGTGCGGGATGCCCGCCTCGTCGAACTCGTTGCCGAAGGGCTCGAAGCCGAGGCGTTCATAGAAGGGCATGGCCTGCACCTGTGCGGCGAGATGCACGTCCTTCATGCCGCGCGCCTTCGCGCGCTCGAGGACGGCCTTCATCACGGCCTCGCCGATGCCGCGGCCGCGGAAGGGACGGAGCACCGCGACGCGGCCGATGCGGCCGTTGTCGAGCAGCCTTGCGCAGCCCGTGACCATGTGCCTTGCGTCGAACGCAATGAAGTGCTCGGCCGTCTTGTCGTCCTCGTCGAACTCCAGCTCGCGGGGCACCTTCTGCTCCGCGATGAAGACCATGGCGCGCACGCGCTCAGCCTCGTGCTGATAGGTCTTCCAGTCGCCGTGGACGATGTTGGGTGCGGTCTGCATGAGTTTTCTCCTCGAATGATCCTGAACAATCCGACATTTTATGCCTGCGAGGGGCGTTCAGAAACGACGGCGCCCCGCTGCTCGCGTCGGAGCGGCGGGGCGCCTGATGCCGTCTGGCCTGGCAGGGACCTTCAGCAGATTATTGCTTGGAGAAGTCCTTGCCCGCTTCCCTGGCCTTCGCAAGGTCGGCGGCGAGCACGAAGGTCATCTTCGAGGGATCCGCAATGCGGCGGATCGCGGCGTTGACGTCCTTGACCGTGAGCTTCTCGATGGCGACTTCCATGTCCTTCGAGAAGGACCAGTCGCGGCCGGATTCCATGAAGTTGATCCAGCTGCCCGCGAGCGTGCCGTCCTGGGCGCGGTTCACCGCACGGTACTCGATCAGGCCGCGCTTGGCTTCGGCGAGCTCCTGATCGGTGATGCCGTCCTTGACGGCGCGGGCGAGCTCGTCGCGCAGGCTGGCCTCAGCCTGCCTGACGTTCTGCGGAGCGACGATCGCACCGACGGACCAGTAGCCGCGGTTGCCGAAACGCGGGAGCGTGATGCCGCTGCCGGCGCCGTAGGAGAGGCCCTCCTTCTGGCGCAGACGGGTCACGATGCGGTTCGAGAGACCCGTGGAGCCGCCGAGGATCCAGTCGGCCGTGACGAGGGCCGCGGCATCGGCGTCGGCCACGTTGGCCGGCAGGTCGACGCGGGCCATCAGCGTGCCGTTTTCCTTTTCAGGCGTGTCGATGACGATGCGGGCCGGTGCAACGGGCTTGAACTCGTGCACGGGACGCTCGTAGACGACGGTGGAGAGCTTGCGGCCGACGACGGCGCGGCGCAGGTCGCCCGCAACCGCTTCGGGATCGAAGTCGCCGACGACGGCGATGTAGCCGCGGCCCGTGCCGAAGACGTTGCGCCAGTAGTTGCGCACGTCGTCAAGCGTGAGGGCCTCGACCTCGGCGATGAGCTCGGCGCTCGTCTCCGTGCGGCGAGCGTCGCCCTTCGGATAGGTGTTGAAGTGCTCCGTGAGGGCGTCGCGGGCCTTCGTGCCCGGATCGTCCGACTTGGCGCGCAGGCCGACGAGGGTCTGGCGCTTCAGGGTCTCGAATTCCTTTTCAGGGAAGGCGGCGTCCGTGAGGATGCTGCCCGCAAGGCCTACGGCGGCCGAGAGATGCTCGCGGTCGGTCGTGAACGCAAAGGGCGAACCCTCCATGCGCAGCTGCGTGAAGGCGTCGTCGATCTCGTCGCGCGTCATCGTGGACGTGCCGCGCGAGAGCATGGCGGTCGAGAGCATCGAGACGGCGGCGTTGGCGCCCGTCTTCAAGTTGCCGTTGAGGAACCTCATCTGTACGACGACGGTCTCGCCGAGCGTCTTCTTCGGCAGCAGCGCCATCTTCACGCCGCCCGCCTCGACGAACTGCGTGCGGGCGTTGATGTTGTCCTGATCGACGTCGAAGGCTTCGGCCGTGCGGCCTTCCTGACGGAACTTGAAGCCCTTGAGGTACTCGTCGACGGAGGGCGCGGCCGTGATGTCGGCGCGCTTGAGCTCGTCCGTCGGGATGTAGCTGCCGACGACGCGGTTGTCGCGCACGAAGTAGCGGGCGGCGGCCTTGTCGACCTCGGCGGTCTTCACCTGCGCGATCGCATCGCGGTCGGCGAAGAACACGCGCCAGTCGCCGAGCGCGATGTAGTCGGACAGGCCCACGGCGAACGCTTCGGGATCGCTGATCTGGCGCTCGAACATCGTGGCCTGCTCGGCCTTCTGGCGTTCAAGCTCCTGATCGGTCACGGGCGTCCTGGCGAAGGAGTTTTCGATCACGTCGACCATCTTCGCGCGGACCGGACCGAGGTCCTCGCCCTTCTTGACCTGGGCGCCGAAGACCACGAAGCCGGGCTGGGCGCCCGGAATCGTCCAGCCGAAGACCTGCGTGGCAAGGCCCGTCTCGACGAGCTCCTTGTAGAGGCGGCCCGTCGGAGCGTCGGAAAGGATCGACGTGGCCATGGCCGCGGGCTCCCAGTCGGGATGCAGGGCGGCGGGCAGGCGGTAGCCGATCATGAGCATCTGCGTCTCGCCGGGACGGCGGACCGTGAACTCGCGCTCGCCGTCGGCGGCGGGCTCGACCGTCCACTCCTTCGGAAGCACGCGCTCGGGCTTGGCGATCGGGCCGAAGAGCTCGGCGATCCAGCCGAGCACCTCGTCCGTGTCGAACCTGCCCGAAACCGTCAGCACGGCGTTGTCGGGCTGGTAGTAGCGGCGGTAGAAGGCCTGGAGGTTCTCGATCTCGACGTTCTCGATGTCGCTTCGGGCGCCGATCGTGCTGCGGCCGTAGCTGTGCCAGTCGAAGAGCACGGACTGCATGCGCTTGAGGAGCACGCTCGTCGGACGGTTCTCGCCCATTTCATACTCGTTGCGCACGACGGTCATCTCGGTGTCGAGGTCCTTGCGGGCGATGAACGAGTTGATCATGGCGTCGGCCTGCCAGCCGAGCGCCCACTTCATGTTGTCGTCCGAGGCCGTGAAGGAGACGTGGTAGTTCGTGCGGTCGAGCCACGTCGAGCCGTTCATGCGGAAGCCGCGCTTCGTGAACTCGGCGGTCGGATTCGGATAGTTCTTCGAGCCCTTGAACATCAGGTGCTCGAGAAGGTGGGCCATGCCGGTCTCGCCGTAGTTCTCGTGGCGCGAGCCCACGAGATAGGTCATGTTGACCGTGGCGGTCGGCTTGCTCATGTCGGGATAGAGCACGACGCGCAGGCCGTTCGGGAGCCTGTACTCGGTCATGCCCTCGACGGTCACGACGGAAACGGGTTTGGTTGCGTTCGTCAAATCATTCTCCTTGGCTGCCGCGCCTCCTGCGGCGCCCATCATCACGACGGCGGAAAGCAGCACTATTTTTCTTGCAAATTGCATAACGAGAGTCCGTTGTTCATATCGTGTTGCGGGAGCGCGTCACAAACCGTCCCCTGACGGCCGGGAGCCCCCGACTGCACAACGATACCTGTCCCAGGTGACGAAAACGTTTCGAACCACCTGAACAATGTTCGAAATGTTACCAAGGCTTCGGGCTCAAGGCCTCCCCCTGAAACATCAACTGCCAATTTCGCTAAAATTTCAGGATCCCGCTCCACACGAACCTCCTTACGATGAAACTTCTCTTCGACCTCTTCCCCGTCATCCTCTTCTTCGCGGCCTTCAAGATCGCCGAGGGCCAGCCCGACGCCGCCATCGCGCTTGCCGAGCGCTTCATGGGCGAGGGCCTCACCGCCATGACCGCTCCGGTCTTCATCGCCACCGTCGTCGCCATCGCCGCCACCTTCCTGCAGGTGGGCTGGCTCATGCTGCGCGGCCGCAAGGTCGAGCCGATGCTCTGGATCAGCCTCGCCGTCATCGTCGTCTTCGGCAGCCTCACGCTCTATCTTCGCAACGAGATGTTCATCAAGTGGAAGCCCACGATCCTCTACTGGATCTTCGGCGGCATCCTCGTCTACGGCAACTTCGCGGGCCGAAACTTCATCCGCATGCTTCTCTCCAAGGCCGAGATCGAAATGCCCGGCCACGCCTGGGGGACGCTCCAGAACATGTGGATCGGCTTCTTCGCGGCCATGGGCGTCGTCAACCTCCTCGTCGCCTACCTCTGTTCGACCGACACCTGGGTCAACTTCAAGCTCTTCGGCCTGATGGGCCTGACACTAGTCTTTACAATTGGAATCGGCGTGTTCATGACCAAACACGCCGTCACTCGGCAGAATTGACATGCATGACGCCCGAACCCCTTATAATTTCGGGTGCAATGACTAACTACCTGATAGCGGCGTACGGTGCCGGGAGGCTCCGAACACCTGCGGCAGTAAAGGAAGAAAGAAAGAAATGGAAAAGAAACTTTTGGTTCTCGGCATGGCCGCCATGATGGCCGCCGGCGCGGCCAACGCTGAACTTCAGGCCTTCAAGGTCAACGGTGAAACCGTCAGCGTCGCCCAGCAGAAGGCACTCTACGACAGCGCCGTCGCCCAGGGCCAGCCCGCAGGCGCCGAACTTGAGCGCCAGGTGAAGAACGTCCTCACGCAGCAGACCGTCCTGCTTCAGGAAGCCAAGAAGGCCAAGCTTGACCGCAACTCCGACGTCAAGCAGGCCATCGAAGCCGCCCGCAACCAGGTCCTCATCAACGCCGTCCTGCGCGACTGGGCCAAGAAAAACCCGGTCAAGGACGAGGACGTCCGCAAGGCCTACGAGGCTGAAAAGGCCGCCTACGGCCCGACCGAATATCAGGTCCGCCACATCCTCGTCAAGACCGAAGACCAGGCCAAGAACATCATCAGCCGCCTCAACAAGGGCGCCGACTTCGCCAAGCTCGCCAAGGAATTCTCCGAAGACCGCGGCAACAAGGATCGCGGCGGCGAGCTCGGTTGGGTCGTTCCCCGCTCCTTCGTTCCGACCTTCGGCAACGCTTTCGCAGGCATGAAGGAAGGCACGGTCAGCAAGGAACCCGTGCGCACGCAGTTCGGCTTCCACGTCGTGAAGCTTGACGCCAAGCGTCCGGCCCAGCTCTTCCCGACCTTCGAGGCTCAGAAGCCCGCGCTCGTCAACGCGCTCACGAACCAGCGCGTCAACCAGCACTTCGGCGAACTCGTCAAGAACGCCAAGGTCCAGTAACGGATCCTTCGTCCCCGACGAATCGACACGAACCCAAGGGGGAGGCCCGCATCGCGGACCTCCCCCTTCTGCATTGAGCGAAAACGCGCCTTTCCACCCGCGGCCCGGCTCCGTATACTGTCGGCAAAACCACTTTTTTCAAGGCTCCCTCATGCAGAACTTCGAGTATTACAATCCGACCCGACTCATCTTCGGCCGCGGCGAAATCGCCTCCCTCGCCCGCCACATCCCCGAGGGCGTGCGCGTCCTCGTCACCTTCGGCGGCGGCTCCGTGAAGCGCAACGGCGTCTACGACCAAGTCAAGGCCGCGCTCGCCGGCATCGACCACGTCGAATTCTGGGGCATCGAGGCCAACCCCAAGGTCGAAACCCTCAGGAAGTGCATCGAATTCGGCCGTGAACAGAAGGCGGGCTTCATCCTCGCCGTGGGCGGCGGCTCCGTGCTCGACGGCTCCAAGCTCGTTGCCTGCGCCCTCACCGAGGGCGAAACGCGCGACGCCTGGGACATCGTCCTCTCCCGCCGTCCCGCCCGCTGCATTCCCTACGCGAGCGTCATGACGCTCCCAGCCACGGGCTCCGAAATGAACGCCAACAGCGTCATCTCCCGCCTTGAGACGAAGGAGAAGCTTGCCTTCGTCGCGCCTGAAAATCCGCGCTTCTCGATTCTCGACCCCGAGTGCTGCCGCTCGCTCGGCGCCGCCCAGGTCGCCGCGTCCCTCGCCGACATCACCGCGCACGTGCTCGAGCAGTACATGACCGAACCCGGCCAGTCCCGTCCGATGGACCGCTGGGCCGAAGGGCTCCTTCTCACGCTCGTCGACATCGCGCCCGCGCTGCGTGCGCCCGAACCCGACTACGACGTGCTCGCCGACTACATGCTCACGGCTACGCTCGGCCTCAACGACATGATCTGCATGGGCGTGAATCAGGACTGGGCCACCCACGCCATCGGCCACGAAATCACCGCCCTCACGGGCATGGCCCACGGCGCCACGCTCGCCATCGTCTTCCCCGCTCTCCTTCGCGTCCTCATCGACACGAAGGAAGCCAAGCTCGTGCAGATGGGCGAACGCGTCTTCGACGTGCATTACGGCACCGACCGCGAGCGCGCCCTCGAAACCATCGTGAGGCTCGAGGCCTTCTTCGCCTCCCTCGGTCTGCCGACCCGCCTTGACGAGGCAGGCGTCGGTGAAGACGTCGAACGCGAGATCGTCCGCCGCTTCGAGGAACGCAACTGGAAGCTCGGCGAGCACAAGAACATCACGCCCGCCCAGATCGCCGCGATCCTCGCCTCGGCCCGCCCCGCAAAGGCCTGAAGCTGAAGATCCTCTGCAAGCCCGTTCCCGTGGACGGCTGCGCGGAGAACAGCCAAAAGAAGAAGGGCGCCTGCAGCGTTTTCGCGCTGCGGGCGCCCTTTTTTTCTTTTGTTGTGCCGCCCGCGAGGGACGGGCGGCGAGGCTCTCAATCGGCCTTACTTGTTTTTGGCGACTTCCTGGCCGGCGATGTGGCCGAAGACCAGAAGGTCGGTCAGGGCGTTGCGGCCGAGGCGGTTGCCGCCGTGGATGCCGCCCGTGATCTCACCCGCGGCGTAGAGGCCCGGGATCACGTTGCCGTTCTTGTCGAGGACCTGGGTCTTCTCGTTGATGCGAAGACCGCCCATCGTGTGGTGGATGGTCGTCGTGATCGGCACGGCGTAGAACGGCGCCTTCACGACCGGGTTGCCGATGAGGATCTTCGGCACGGGGAGAGACTTCGTGTTCTGGGAGACGGAGGCCTCGTTGTAGGCCTTCATGGTCTTCTCGAAGTTCTTCCAGTCGATGCCGGCCTGACGGGCGAGGTCTTCAAGCGTGTCGGCCTTGAAGGCATAGCCGTGGGCGATGGCGGACTCGATCTTCTTCTCCTCGACCTTCTTCTCCTCGATCGTGCGCTGGTCGTAGATCGAGAAGGCGACCTGGCCGGGCTGCTTCAGGATGCCGTAGGAGATCTCGTCGCGGCGACCCGTTTCGTCGACGAAGCGCAGGCCGTCGCGGTTGACGTACGGCGTGTCGGACGGACGGGCGGCGATGGCGGACTCAAGCTCGCCGTTCTTCGGATTGCCGTGCGGATGGATCTGAATCCACTCCATGCCCGTAAGACCGGCGCCTGCGGCGACGGCTTCCTCAAGCACTTCGCCGGTGGTGCCCGGAGAGTTCGAGGTCACGGTGACGGAGATGTCGTTGTACTTCTTGACCATCTGCAGGTTGGCGCCGTAGCCGCCCGCGGCGAGGACCACGCTGCGGCCGGAGAAGACGCGTTCGACGCCCTTGCGGTCGACAGCCTTCACGCCCGTGACGCGGCCGGAGGCGTCACGCTCGACGCTCACGACCTTGATGTTCTTGTAGATCGGGTTGCCCGCAGCCTCAACCTTGGCGGCGAGCGGACGGATGTAGGCGTCGTACGTGGAGATCGGCGTCTTGCCGTCGGCCTGACGCGGCCACTGGCCGCGCGGATAGAGGCCGCCGATGCCGACGTCGACCCAGCTGCGCGGCACGTGGAACCACGTCATGTCGGACTGGGCGTCAAGCCACTTCATGGCGGCCGTGGCGTTGCGGGTCATCGTGAGAACGAGCTTGGCGTCGTTCTTGCAGTTACCGCCCACGATCGTCTGAAGCGCAAAGAGCTCGGGAGAGTCGAAGATGTACTTCTTGCCAGCGGCGTCATGCTCGGCGAGCTGCTTGAGAACCGTCTTCTGAAGCTCGGCGGCCTCGGGACTGCAGGCGACCTTCGGGTTCGTGTACTTGGCGATGATGTCGCGCACGGCCTGCGTCATCGGCAGAAGCTTTTCGGGCTCGGGATCCATGGCGGACATGTTGCCTTCGGAGCGGGCGGTGTTGCCGCCGAGCATGGCCATCTTCTCAAGGACGATCACGGTCGCGCCGTTGTCGACGGCCGTCGCGGCGGCAACCATGCCGGCGCCGCCCGCACCGACGACGATCACGTCGGCGCTCGTCTTGAAGTCGGCGGCGGCAGCCTTGTCGGCACCCGCCTTCGGGGCCGTGAGGAACTTGTCGGACGCGCCGGCCTTCCTGAGAGTTTCGGCAACGGCCTTCTTGATGGCTTCGGAGCTCATCGTGGCGCCGCCGACGGCGTCGACGGCGGCAGTCTGGGCGGAGAGCATGGCGGCGGGCAGCTCGTTGACGGCCAGGTCGCCGATACCCGGAGTTTCGGAGTGCTTCACGATTTCGATCTTCTCAATCTTGTCGGCGGAAACGGTCACGCGGACGGTGACGTCGGCATTGCGGCCCTGGGCCGTGGCTTCATAGGCGCCGGGCGTCATGGCGGAGGCGACGCCGGCGGCAAGGCCTGCGGCGACGAGTGCGGACTTGACCGCAGCGGAAAGGACGGATGACTTGAGTTGCATGGCAGGAGCTCCATTGAATCGGTTTGAGCGCGGAATAAACGGGAGAACATCCCGCGCTCCGGATGACTCAAATTCTATGGTTGCGCCTCATTTCGGAAAATGGGAAAATTTCCGAACCTCAATGTCAGAAACCGGAGTGAGACCATGTCTGAACCCGCAACGCTTCCCGTGCGGCGCGTCCTGCAGATGGATGGCGAGACGCTTGCCTTCTTTCTCGTCCTCTATCGAACGGAGTCGCTTCCGAAGGCGGCGGCCGAGATGAACATCAGTCTCTCGAGCGCGAACCGCCAGCTCGCGAGGCTGCGCGAGGCATGGGCCGATCCGCTCTTCGTGCGCTCAGGGCTGCTGATGAAGGCAACGCCCGCGGCCGCGCGGCGCTACGACCGCGTGCAACGCGTTGTGCGCGAGATCGAGGCGCTCACGTTCGACGAAGAGGTGCAACCCGCTCTCCTCAAGCAGATCGTGCGCATCGCCACCTACGACAACGCCTTCGCGGTGGGCCTTGCAGCCGTGTTCGGAGAGCTTCAGGGAAAGCTCCCCGGCGTGCAGTTCCGCGCGGTTCAGGCCGACGAACACATGTTCGAGGACCTGAGGGCCGACAGACTTGACATGGCCTTCTATGCGCGCCAGGGCGTTCAGCCCGGCATCCACTCAACGCCCCTCTTCACGACGCCCTATGCCTGCGTGACCCGAAGGGGCCATCCGCTCGAAAAGGTCGTCGAGCGCCACGGACATCTCGACCGCGAGGACCTCGCACGATTCAGGACCGTCCTCGTCAACGCCCAGCCCGACCGCAACAGGGAGCCCAACAGCCCTGCGAACGGTTGGTTCAATCCGCCGTCGGCCGACAAGGTCGCGATGGTTCTTCCGTTCTTTCTCGCCGCGCCTCTGGCGCTTCCGGGCACCGACTGCTACGCCGTCATTCCCGCCGCATCCGCGCGGCTTGCATTCGAGACCGAAAAATTCTCGATCCTGCCCTTCGGACCCGACGCGCCCGAGCTCACCGTCAGGCTCGGCTGGCACGAGCGCACGCACGCCGATCCCGCCTGCCAGCTCATCAGGTCCGTCCTCATCGAGGCCGTCAGAAAAAAGGCGGCCGCACTCCTCTGAGAAGCGCGGCCGCCCATGAAGGCAGTCTGCCTGCAGGTCCCCCGTCAGGCGGGACGGGCGGCCTGTTCCGCCTGAACGTCCTGCGGCTCCTCGTCGATGGTGAAGACCTCGTCGAGGGGCTTCGCGAGCATTTCGGCGGACGTGAAGCCGCGGTACCAGTCAAAGAGCATCCCTTCGTCTCGGGACGACGAGGCGCGCTTGGGGCTCGTGAGATGGTTGGTGCCGTCGACGAGAAGCGCCGTGCAGGCGTCCCTGAGGCTCTTGGCGGCGGGATCGCACAGAAGCGCCCAGTCGCTGTGGCTCTTGGGTTTCTCGCTCATGATCTCGACGCAGTAGCCCTTTTCGGCGAGCCTGAGCAGAATGCGGCGGGCGGCCTGCGGGTAGCTGTCGACCTCGTCGGCCAGCGTCGTGATGCCCACCGAGGTCTCGCCCTCGCGACGATGGCGCCAGAGCGTCTTCAGGAGCGCGACGCCCGTAAGGAAGTCATTGCCGCGCTTGTAGCTGTCGGCGAAGCGCCCCGAAGTGAGAAGCGGGATCGTCGCCGTGATGGCTGCCCCGCCGAAGACGATGAGCCAAGAGACGTAGAACCAGAGCAGGAGCACGGGGAAGGCCACGAACGCGCCGTAGATCGACGTGAGCGTGCCCGCCGAGACGTAGTGCCCGAAGGCCTCGCGCACGGCGAGTCCCGCGAGGGAAGCGGAGACGCCGCCCACGGCCGCGTGCGAAAGCTGCACGTGGCAGTTGGGCACGAACTTGTAGAGGAAGGTGTAGGAGGCGACCTGGACCGCAAACTGCAGCACGGCCATGCCCCACTCGACCGACGTCGCGTCAACGCCCTCCGAAGCGGAGCGGATCGCCTGCGTCGAGACGGTGAGCGAGAAGGCGATCACCAGGGGCCCGAGCGTGATGAGCGCCCAGTAGAGCAGCGCCCTCTGTCCCCAGGGGCGCATGCGGCGCACCTGATAGATGCGGTTGACCGTCACGAAGAACTTGTCAATCAGGAGAAGCGCCGTCACGGCCAGACCCGCCAGACCGAAGATGCCGAGTCCCGAGGCGTGGTCCGTGAAGTTGCGCAGATACGTGACGATCGTCTCCGTGTACTGCTGCGGCAGCACGCCCGAGATGATCGCCTCCTCAAGCGCGTGGCGCGAGTCCGCGAAGCTCGGGAAGAGCGCAAAGGCCGACATCGCGACCGCGATGAGCGGAACGAGCGAAAGGAGCGTCGTGAGCGTCATCGAGGACGCCACCTCCTGAAGCTGAGTCTCGCGCATGCGGTCCATCGCAAAGCGGATGATCGTGCGCACGGCCTCGATGCCGTGCTGCCGCCGAACCCGCTTCACAAGCTCCGCACTCCTCGTTCCGGCCTCTCCCTCTGCATGGCCCTCGGAGGCCGTCTTCTCTTCCGACATCGTCTGCATGCTCTCCCTTCTTCTCCATGACGCCCGTCGTTCACGTCACGAGCTCTTGCGCTCATTGTACAGGCCGCCAACTCCCGCAGGCCCGCGCGGCCTCCGCGACACAAAAGAGCGTCATTCGACGCGATCCTTCGCGCGAATGGTCGACAAATGATTTTCTCCTGCAACACACGGGCTTTGCCCGCACCATTCTCAGAAAACCCCAGGCTCTTCGCATCACGGGGCTTGAATTGCCGACAATTTGTAAACTTTGCTCGACAAGTCACTAAAACTTGTGTATAGTTCCCTTCTATCGACGGACCGACTCTAAGCGGTTCGTCGTCTTTTCGGTCAGACGCGGCTCCTGTCAGGGGCGCCTGCGTCAGCGGCAGTAAGGCGCCGCTCCGAAAAAGGGGGAACGAAAAGGCCGGTTTTCGACGAAACCGGCCTTTTTCATTTTGTACGCCGCGCCCGTGCGCGGGAGGACATGAAAAACGCCGCGGAGGACCGCGGCGTTTTTTTTTTGTTTTCCGGATTCGCTTCCGGGTTCGTCTCGGGAGTCGTTCTCAGAGCGCGTCGGACGCGGGAGCCGTGAGAGCCTTGCGGGCGGCCATGAGGTAGACGTACATCGAATAGATCGTGAGCACGGCGGCGACGATGATGAGGACGCGGCCGAGGAAGGCGATGTTGAGCTCGCCGCTCAGGAGGCTCGTGCTGACGACGACGGGATCCCACCAGAGGAGCATCGGGATGGCGGTCATCTGGGCGATGGTCTTGATCTTGCCGAACCAGTTGACTTTGACGGCGCCCGAGGCGCCGACCTTGGCCATCCACTCGCGCAGGGCGGAGACCGTGATCTCGCGGCCGATGATGACGAGGGCGACGAGCATGTCGCAGCGGTCGAGGCCCACGAGGGCGAGGAGTGCGGCGCTCACGAGGAGCTTGTCGGCGACGGGATCGAGGAAGGCGCCCATGGGCGTGGCCCAACCCTGATAGCGGCGGGCGAGAAAGCCGTCAAGCGCGTCGGTGATGGCGGCGATGACGAACATCAGCATGGCGGTCGCGTTCTTCGTCCCCATCGTCATCCACGTTTCGGGAAGATAGAAGATGCCGATGACGAGCGGAATCATCGCGATGCGCATCCAGGTGAGGAGCATCGGGACGTTGAGCTTGAATGGGGGCTTGAGTTTGGGCATGTGCGGGTCCTTGTCGCTTTTTACTGGCTCCCGTGGAGCTGAGCATAGATTTTAGCCGCGAGCGCGGCGGAAATGCCGTCGACTCGCGCAATATCTTCGGCCGAGGCGTTCGAAAGCTGCTTCATGCCGCCAAAATGCGTGAGAAGCTTCGCGCGGCGCTTGGGTCCGATCCCCTCGAGATCCTCGAGCCGGCTCGACTGACGGGTCTTCGCGCGCTTGGCGCGCATGCCCGTGATGGCGAAGCGGTGGGCCTCGTCGCGGATCTCGGCGATGAGCATGAGCGCGCGGCTCATGGTGCCGAGCACGAGCGGCTCGCGGCGCACGCCGTCGATCTCGGGGAAGATCAGGGTCTCGAGACCCACCTTGCGGCCCTCGCCCTTGGCGACGCCGACGATGACGGAAAGATCGAGTCCGAGCTCAGTGAAGACCTGTCTGGCCATCTCGACCTGCCCCTTGCCGCCGTCGACGAGCACGACGCTCGGCAGCACGGCCTCGCCGCGCGTCACGGGCCTGTAGCGGCGCTCGAGCACCTGGCGCATGGCCGCGTAGTCGTCGCCGAGCTCGATGCCCGTGATGTTGAAGCGCCTGTAGAGGGCCGACTGCATGCGGCCCTCGGAGAAGACGACGCAGGAGGCCTGCGTGGCCTCGCCCGCCGTGTGCGAGATGTCGAAGCACTCGACGCGGAAGTTCATCGGATCGCCGTCGTCGGGTTCGAACCCGAGGATGTCGATGAGCTCCCTGAGTCTTGCGAGCTGGCTGCCTTCCTCCTGAAGGTGGCGCGCGAGCGCGATCTCGGCGCCCTTGGCGCACATCTCGAGCCAGCGCCTGCGCGTCTCGCGCGGCTCCGCCACCACCGTGACGCGCCTTCCGGCCGCGGCCGACATCGCCTCGGCGACGGCCTCGACCGTCTCGTGGCGCTCCTCGTCGGACATGACGGCGCCGTCGAGGATGATGACGTTGGGCACCGGCATCCCGTCGCCGTAGTGCTGGCGCACGAAGGCCGTCATGATCTCGGCCTTCGAGGGCATGAGCGACTCGCTCCTCACGCCGAGCTTCGGGAAGCACGGACGGTCGCCGAGATGGCGCCCGCCCCTCACCATCGCGAGGTTGACGCAGGCGACGGCGCCCGAAACGGCGACCGCCACGACGTCCGCGTCGGTGTCGCCGCCCGTCGTCTCGATCGCCTGTTGGTGCTGCACGGTTGTGAGCGCCGCGATGCGGTCCCTGTAGAAGGCGGCCTTCTCGAAGGCCCAGGCCTCGGAGGCCTCCCACATGCGCCTTTCATAGTCCTCGACGATGTCGCGCGTGCGCCCCTCGAGAAAGGCGGCGGCGCGCTCGATGTCCTTCGCGTAGTCCTCCTTCGTGACGGCGCCCACGCAGGGCGCCGAGCAGCGGCCGATCTGGCCGAGCAGGCACGCGCGGTCGCGGTTCGAGAAGACGGAGTTCTCGCAGGTCCTCAGGCCGAAGACCTTCTGCATGATCTGGATCGCCTCGCGCACGGCCGTCCCGTTGGGATAGGGCCCGAAGAAGCGGGACTTGCGGTCGACGCCGCCGCGATAGTAGGAGAGCCGCGGAAACGCCTCGGGACCGAGCCTCAGATAGGGATAGCTCTTGTCGTCCCTGAAGAGAATGTTGTACTTCGGGCTCAGCGTCTTGATGAGGTTGTTCTCAAGAAGAAGGGCCTCCGCCTCGCTGCGCGTGACGGTGGTCTCGAGTCTGGCGATCTGACTCACCATGATCGCAATGCGCGGGGAGAGCCCCGCAGGATTGCGGAAGTAGGACGAGACGCGCTTCTTGAGGTCGCGCGCCTTGCCGACGTAGAGGCATGCGCCCGCTGCGTCGAAGTAGCGGTAGCATCCGGGCAGGTTCGGAAGGGTCCTGATCTCCTGATGCGGATCGAAGGCGGTCTTCGCCGCGGCGTCCTCGGCGAGGACGATCCCGCCGGCGGCATCTTTTTCTGTCATGGGCTCGGCTCTTATGAACGTCCGATGATTGTAACGCGCGCCCGCGCGCTACAATGCGCGCACGTTCAACTCGTTACGCTTCTGCAAAGGCTTCAGCACCATGTCCCAAAGAGCCGAATCCGCCGACACCGTCCTTGCGCCCGCAGGCGCCGTCATCTTCTGCCGCGTCATCGACAACTTCGGCGACGCGGGCGTCACCTGGCGGCTCTCCAAGCGCCTGCGCGACCTCGGCCTGCCCGTCACGCTCGTCATCGACGCCGTCGACGTGCTCGCGAGGCTCGTGCACGACCTCGACCCTGCCGCCACGGACGCGCTCGTGCGCGGCATCCGCATCGCCGACTGGGACGCCTTCGAGGCCGAAGTCTCGGTGGGCGACCTCTCCCGCATCGGCGGCGTCTGGCCCTCGCTCGTCTTCGAGACCTTCGGCTGCCGCCTGCCCGACGCCGTCGAGGCGGGGCTGTGCGACGGCCGCACCCGCCTCTGGGTCAATCTCGACTACCTCTCCGCCGAGGAATGGGTCGAGGGCTCGCACATGGTCTGGGGGTTGCATCCGACGCTGCCCGTCAAAAAGCTCTGGTTCTTCCCGGGCTTCACAGACAGGACGGGCGGCCTTCTCATCGAGGACGGGCTCGACGAGGCCCGCAGGGCCTTCGACGCAGCCGCCTGGCGCCGTGCGCACGGTGCAAGAGACGGGCTTCGCACGCTCTTCTTCTTCGCCTACCCCGTCAACGCGATCGACCGCCTTGCCGCCGGCCTCAGGGCCGCGGACGAGCCCCTCAATCTGATGCTCGCGCCGGGCAAGGCCTCCGACATGCTCGAGCGCGCCCTCAAGGGCGACGCCCGCTTCAACGTCGTGCGCCTGCCCTTCGTGCCGCAGGAGGAGTTCGACGACATCCTGCGCGCCGTCGACGGCGCGGTCATCCGCGGCGAGGACAGCTTCGTGCGCGCCCAGCTCGCGGGCACGCCGCTCCTCTGGGCCACCTACCCGACCGAGGACAAGGCTCACGAGATCAAGCTCGACGCTTGGCTCGCAAGGTTCAGGGAGGCCTGGCCCGCGGACGCCGCCGTCCCCTTCGAGACCTACGAGGCCGCCGCCCGCCACTGGGTCGACGGCACGCTCGAGCCCGCCGAGGTGAAGGCCTGGCTCGACCAGCTGCCCGTCCAGAAGAGGGCCGCCGAAGTCTGGCGCGAGTCGCTTCTCAGACGCGGCGACCTTGCCCGCCGCATCCTCGAACTCGTCCCTCGCGCCTGAGGCGCAGGCAGGCGTCAGGGCTGCAGGGGCGCCTCCGCATCAAAACCCGGGCCCAAATTAACAGTTCCAGGGCCGGAAAATTTGGTAGAATTGTCTGCTATTGATTTTTTGCTTCTTGCGCCCTCTTGCAAACGGGCGCGGGAAAAATTCTCGCAACACTGCAATTAGGGAATCTGATAAATGAAAACCGCTCAGGAACTCCGCCTCGGCAACGTCTTCATGGTCGGCAAGGACCCGATGGTCGTTGTCAAGTCCGAATACTCGAAGGGTGGCCGCGGTGCCTCCACGGTCAAGATGAAGATGAAGAACCTTCTCACGAACGCCATGACGGAAACCGTTTTCCGTGCTGACGACAAGTTTGAAGACCTCATCCTCGAACGCAAGGAAGTGACGTACTCCTACTTCGCCGATCCGCACTATGTCTGGATGGACGAAGAATACAACCAGTACGAAGTCGAAGCCGACGTCATGGCCGAAGCCCTCAAGTACCTTGAGGACGGCATGGCTGCTGAAGCCGTCTTCTACGAAGGCCGCGCCATCTCCATCGAACTCCCGACGATCCTCGTCCGTGAAGTCACCTACACGGAACCGGCCGTCAAGGGCGACACCTCCGGCAAGGTCATGAAGCCCGCCAAGATCGCCACCGGCTACGAACTCTCCGTCCCGGCCTTCGTTGAAGCCGGCGACAAGATCGAAATCGACACCCGTACGGGCGAATACCGCAACCGCGTGAAGTAATCTTCACCGATTGGTCGATCGAACAGAAAACCCGACGCTTCTCACAGGACGTCGGGTTTTTCTTTTGTTCCGGCTTGCGCTACACTGCGAGGCGTCTCAGCATCAACGTACTCCGCAGGCTCTAGCACCGTCAATACCCCCCGCCTAAAGGCGGAGGCTTGAAAGAGCCTTTATTGACTAGTCTCAGCAAACCTCCTCTGGGAGGCGAGCTACGTTGGTTTGGAATGTACAGGCACCGTGGGATGTTTATCCTAGTCCCACGCTCTGCGGTCTGTGTTTAAAAGTTCTGAGAGGTAGGAACGGTGATGCAGACAAGAAACCCTTTCCAACATTGACGAAGGATG
>ONZU01000354.1_pt1 | contig 47036 bp, 44 predicted proteins | sample 1671161 | NCBI WGS metagenome assembly ONZU01 (sample SAMN06348128, study PRJEB24527) | human gut metagenome | biome: human gut; feature: ankylosing spondylitis patient; material: feces | host: Homo sapiens | place: China | collected 2015-10
ACTCGCGACCCCAACCTTGGCAAGGTTGTGCTCTACCAACTGAGCTATTTCCGCAAAGTGTGCATATCGCTATGCAACCTAAAACATAAGTGAAGAGGAGGAGACTCGAACTCCCACGACACAATTGTCACTACCCCCTCAAAGTAGCGCGTCTACCAATTCCGCCACCTCTCCAGAATGTTTCGTTATAATATGTATGGCTCGAATAATCTTCACGAATTTGGAAGACATGCTTCGATATTAAGAGCGGAAAACGAGACTCGAACTCGCGACCCCAACCTTGGCAAGGTTGTGCTCTACCAACTGAGCTATTTCCGCATTGCACTGCTTAAACTGAAACGTTTGTTTCGTTTTTGCGAGTGCAAAGGTATGAAGTTTTTATTTAACCTCCAAATATTTTTCAAACTTTTTTATCAGAAAAAGCATAAGCGGCTACATTAGCGAAGCCTATAAGGGGTACGATGAAGGCTACAGACATCGTGCTAGCATCGGCTACAAGTCCCATTATCAAAGGGCCTACGGCACCTCCTATGGGGGTCATCATCAGCAGTGATGAAGCACGTTTGGTTAGTGGACCTAAGTCCTTGAGTGAAAGTGCGAAGATGGTGGGGAACATGATGCTTTCGAACACGTATATCAACACTAAGGCCCCTAATGAGAGTACTCCCATATTGAGTACGACGGCCAATGTGGTGATAAACGTCCCTATGGCGCAAACGCGTAAGACTCGTCCGCTGGCAACGTGTTGCATTATAAAACTTCCCAATACGCGGCCTAACATAAAGAGTGATAAGCCACCGAATGATAATGCAATGCTTGCATCGCGGGCATTCATCCATCCACCGTCGGCTACGTAGTTAATAAAGAAGCTGTTGATGGATATTTCAGATACTTCATAGCTAAACAAGGCAAAGAGGCCAAATAGGAATCCTTTATTCCGAAATAGACTGCTGATACGATGTTTTTCTGCCGTGGCTTTTGTTTCGTGTTCGTCTTGATGCGCAATCTCGGGCAGTTTTACTCGTGTAAATAGCAATGCTACAGCTAACACGACAATGCCCATAACGACGTAGGGTAGGGCAATGCGTTCGTTCCCACCATCGGAGAAGAGCAAGAGTCCACCAAATAATGGACCGCAGATACAGCCTAATCCGTTCAATGACTGTGCTAAATTCAAACGTGATGCTGCTGTTTCCACATCGCCCAATTCTGTCACGTAAGGATTGGCCGCCGTTTCAAGAAATACCAATCCACAGGCTATGATGAAGAGTGACATTAGGAAGAACTCAAATGACATGATTTGTGCTCCAGGCCAAAACAATAATGCGCCAAATCCATAAAGCAATAGTCCTACGATGACCCCCGTTCGATAGCCGCGGCGGTCGATAATAATTCCTGCAGGAATGGCCATTACAAAATACCCCAAGTAAAACATTACTTGCACCATTGAGGAATGGGCATGGTTCATACCAGGAATGACTAATTGAAAGTGCTTATTGAGTACGTCGAGTATGGAATGTGCTGCTCCCCAAAGGAAGAACAGGGACGTAATCAGTACAAAAGGTAGTATGTACTGTCTTTTTACTAATGGTCTCAAAATGATAGGTTGTTAGTTTTTTTAGTTAATGAGTTAACAAGTTGACGAGTTAACGGGTTAACAGGTAGGTTCGTTTTTAGTTGATAAGTTGACGGGTAAGTTTGTTCTTATTGACGAGTTGACAAATAAGTTTGTGTTATCTGTTAGGGTGTACAGTTTAATGTCAACTCTTTCATTCGTCAATGTATAATACAAACTTACTTGTCAACCTGTTTATTTGTTAATTTGTCAACAAAAAAACTTGTCAACTATAGTAGGATCACGCTTCGTAATGTTCGAATAAGAAGTCGTTGTAGGGATACTTCTGTACGTGTAATTGTTTGATGCGTGTATAGAGCAATTGTTTGAGTTCGTCAATATTCTGACGTTCACGCGCAGAAATAAAGATGCAATCGTCGCCCATTTTTGCCATCCATGTATTTTTCAATTCATCGAGCGATACATTCTCTTTCGTTGCCGGTGTGAGATCGTCAGGGTCCTTCTCAGTCCAAGTATATGCGTCCATCTTGTTAAAGATCAAGATTTGTGGCTTCTCAGCGCAACCTAAGTCTTGCAGCGTTTTATTCACCACCTCAATCTGTTCTATAAAGTCGGGGTGGGATACGTCAACCACGTGTACCAAAAGGTCTGCCTCACGCACTTCGTCCAAGGTGCTTTTAAACGACTCTACTAAGTCGGTAGGTAACTTACGGATAAACCCAACCGTGTCGGCTAAGAGGAAAGGTAAGTTGTCAATGATTACCTTACGAACGGTCGTATCAAGCGTAGCAAAGAGTTTGTTCTCGGCGAATACCTCTGTCTTGGCCAATAAGTTTATCAATGTTGATTTACCTACGTTGGTATATCCCACCAAGGCCACGCGAATGAGGCGACCACGGTTTTTGCGTTGTGTTGTTTTTTGTCGGTCAATGTCAGCCAAGCGCTGCTTAAGCAACGACATACGGTTTAGAATGATACGGCGGTCCATTTCAAGCTGCGTTTCACCAGGGCCACGCAAACCTACTGAGCCACCTTTGCCGCTACCCGAGCCAGAGCCACCTCCTTGGCGTTCCAGGTGAGTCCACAGACGCTGCAAGCGAGGCAACATATAACGATATTGTGCCAATTCTACTTGCGTTTTTGCATTCGCTGTCTGTGCACGCATGGCAAATATGTCAAGAATAAGGTTGGTGCGGTCGAGTATCTTTACGCCTAGTGCTTGACCGATATTACGCAACTGCTTTGCAGAGAGTTCGTCGTCAAATATCACCATACCAATTTCGCGCTCATTCTCTTCTTCGCTTTCGATATAAGCTCTAATCTCCTCCAATTTACCTTTTCCGACATAGGTAACAGAGGAAGGTCCGTCCATTTTCTGCGTAAAACGCTTTACGGTAACAGCACCTGCTGTCTCGGCCAAAAATTCAAGCTCATCTAAGTATTCTTGTGTTTTGCGTTCATTTTGGTTCTTTGTTACCAAGCCCACAAGAATAGCTGTTTCGGCCTTTATTTCTTCTGTTTGTATAAATCCTTGCATACTTATATATAATGTATATTGTCTAAAAGCATGGTGCGTGTTTTTATACGCTTTTGCGCACCTTTTCTCGCCACGGCTAAGTTGAAACACGTTTTTCTTTTGCTCATTTAGCTTCGCGAAAAGGTTTATTTGGGTGGAGAAGAAAACCAAATAACATCGCATTCACGCTTTTATGCTGCAAATTTAGTGACTTTAATGCATTTATCTCAGTCTCCAACGACTTTTTCAATGATTGGAGGCCTTTGGACTGTTATTTGTGGCTCTGTAGCGAATTGCAGTTTTATCAAGCACTGCAAAGGCTATATTCTGCTGAAGTCGCCCTTGCTAATAATTGATGCGGATTTGAGGTAGTATTAGGATGGTGCGTCCTAAAACTTCTTTCTTTTTACGTTTGCATTAACTACGAAGCGATATGCCGCCTATGTAGATTAAGGTTGGACTCTCCAAGCGCTTTATCGAAATACTTGAGGCGTTCGCATAGAGTGATTGATGCATACCTAATATATTTAGGGACGACGTCCCCCGACATTGTACGGACAACTATACATAAAAATCTTTCCTTAACTCGTTAATTTTTACGCAAGAACTCAAATAATTAATGGTGAATTGAAAAAAAAGTAAGATTTATTTGGTGGTTTTACCAAAAAGACATACCTTTGCACTCGCAAAACAGATAAAGATTCATTTATCTCAATGCAAAACGGATTGACTCGCTAGCTCAGTTGGTAGAGCACAACACTTTTAATGTTGGGGTCTTGGGTTCGAACCCCAAGCGAGTCACTTATGTTCCCAACGAGGTCACTTTGTGGCTCCTGAGGAATCACGAAAGTATTATTACAAGAGAGTTCATTACATCGCGTAAAGAACTCTCTTTTTCGTTGTTTATCAACGACTTACGAAAGTAAGATAATTGTAAAGTATAGGTCGAAATGAGAGGACGCTAACAAGTTTAACTTGTGGCAAGATTGTGAAGTTTGAGGAAAACCGAACATAACCGAACATGACCAAACAGAAATGTCTTACACATTGTCTTACACGTTCACGCCAATGTCTTACACATGTAAGATGGGTATCGGAAAATGTCTTACACTTTATCAAAAGTACTCCTCATAGCTTAAATCCGTAATAAAGAACAGCATTTACGCCAAATCTTCCAATCTGCCACACTAATTCACAAAGTGTCCTATGAGACAGGTTAAGATTGACGTTCTTTTCGACAGAAGAAAATTGTACGAGAAGAAAGGTTTTGGTTACTTGGAAGTGCGCGTATATTTTGCACGCCGCGATGTCCGATATGTAACCGTAGGCACCTCTACTCCCGATAAATGGGAGGAAGATGCAAAATCTAAGGAAACATTGGAAATCATTTCGCAGTGCGAAAAGATTGTCAATGCAATGGAGGTGCTTGGAGAGCCACTCACCAAAGACACCTTCAACACTCATTACTTAGGTGATGATGAAGAAGCCTCTCCGCAAGAAGATGTTTACGACGCTTCAGACAAAGATTTCATTGCTTACTGTCAATCTGCATTGGAGGCAGAAAACATTGCTCCAGGTACGCGCAGACACAAACAGGTGGTAATTGATGCACTAATCCGTTTTGGTGAAATTAAGACCTATGCTGATTTGACAGCAAAGAAGTTAATGGCATTTGACAAATGGCTTCATAATGGAGTGCGTACAGATGTCACCATCTATGGCTATCACAAACGGCTAAAAAAATGGATTGGAGAATTGTCACGTGCAGAGGAAATAAAGAAAAACCCCTACAAACTTGTTAGCTTCAATCGTGGCAAGAGCAAAGAGCGCCAACCTCTGCTCGAACCCGAATTGAAGAAAATGCGCGACTATCCCTTTGATGGGAAGTTGGAACGGGTGCGCGACCTCTTCATCTTCTCCGCTTACACAGGTCTTGCATTCTGCGATGTGCAGAACTTTGACTATCAGTCTATGACAGTGAAGGAGGGTGATTTGGTTTTCATTGATGGAAACCGTATCAAGACCGATACGAAGTTCTTCACCCCTATCCTTGCCCCTGCCATGGAAGTGTTGAAGAAATATGACTTCAACTTGCCCAAGATTTCCAATCAAAAGGCAAATGATTACCTTCACTTGATACAAGCACAGCTTGGCATCAAGAAGAATCTGACCTTCCACGTTGCCCGCCACAGTTTTGCCACACTCGCCTTGGCGCACGATGTCCCCATCGAAAATGTAGCCCGAATGCTCGGACATGAGGACATTCGGACCACACAAATTTACGCAAAGGTTTTGCGTACCACCATCGAGCGCCATGCCACCGCACTCCAGGGCGCCATCATTTAAGCTTTATTCATCTTCATCTAAAACACGATAGAACGTGCCTTTCAATAGCTGCGACATTCCACTCTCCTTGAATGTCGCAGTTATTTTTTCGCAAACATACTTGCCTCCCTTTATATAATATAAGGCACGTGGGTTGGGCAAAGTATCAGACAAAAACGAAAACTGGTATTTTTTTCTGCCATCTATCTGATACATAGTCTCCCGTCTTTGCTCTGCTGACCCTTCATTTAGACTTAGGGTATGCGGACTTCTGATAATCTCAAAGTTATTGGTAATTTCTACATTACTGATAATTGGGTGCGGCATATAAGGTTTGTGGGGCATGCTCCCGTCCCAAAAGCCTATAAAGATGTTGTCGAAATAAGCATCTGTGCCTTTTTTCTCGCCCTTGGAGATTTTAAGGCTGGCCGTGCCTTGTGCCAGAGCACCCCCGTCATAATCCAAAGTGGAATCTCCTGAACTTCCCACCAAAACGCGATTGGGTTTTGTGCCTTCCGAAGAAGTTCCATCTGCCGTGAGTGTCCAACTATCGCTGCTACCCATCTCGCCACAATTGAGGAAGAGCATATTGCCATGCTCGTCCCCGGTGTCCTCTATCCATGCCGGGACGATCTTCATTTCAATGTCGTTGGCATCTTTGTCCGCAAAGCGTTCCCCAAAGATGTTTACAGGTTGCAGGCGGTTATAGTACTTATATGCCTTCTTCATAAAGCTGTTGCTTACGTTCTCTGCCACCAGTTCCGCTTTGTAACAATACATCACAAAGTATTGGTGTATGTCCATAGCCAAAAAGAGTTTGTTGCCCTCCGAAGTAGTCGGATAACCGCGGTAATAGCGTGTGTCTGTTCCTCGTCCACTTGCATAGGTGTAGACACCGCTGTACTGATATTGCTTTGCAGCTGCCACCATTTTTTCGAGTGTGTCAAAGCGTACCGCATTCTTCGCATTGGCACGAATGTACCAATCGCAAGAGAGGTACGGCCAAAGCAAGGCATCATTCTCCTCATACTTCAAATTAGAAAGGGCCAAATACTCGGATTTGTCCTCCTGTGTCACCTCTGCCGTATAGCTGTCCACCACGTTGTCAAGCTGCACCTCTCCAGCTGTGGTGATGAGTGTGTCCGAGAATTGGAACACGATGGTCTTCTGTTTATGGTTGATTGTAAAATCACCAAACAGGAAGTATTCCAGCTGCTCAAAGAACTCTGTCAATGTCCAATGCGGAAGAGCCAAAGCAAAGTTGTATGCGTTCCATGCTGCGGGCAAAGTGTTGCAAATAAGCAAATAGCTCATGTCACTATTCTCCAAGGCAGAGAAGTCGCCCATATAGCCGATCTCTTTGCAAATCCTTTTTAGAATATACAACAAATAAGGCTGAAACGAGATGCCATTACTTCCCCAACCTCGTCCCGTTGAAAGACGTCCGCTCGTTGTCGTTGATACCACATTTTTCCAGTTGTATTGTTTGGCTGCACTATCATAGGACATCTCATTTTGGATATTCCCTGACGTGTTATTTACCCAAGGAAGCGACAACCAATCATTATCGGGGTATGGGTGCGCCAAATCATCTTCGGGATTGTATTTCTCTGGTTCGCGGTTGGTGGGATAGCCCAAATCCAGCTCATTCAAATAAATATCATCGAATGTCTCATCAAAGTTTTGCTCACTGCGTCCCTCCAAAAATTGCGTCTTGACTTCCACATCTGATATTTCCGTAATGGTGATAGTGCCACTCCGATAAAAGTCACGATCGCGAATTTCACAATCGAACACCACCTTATTTTTAGCCACATCTGCGCGGTGGATATGCCCAAAGATTGCTATGTTTTGGGCACACCCTCGCAAAGGGAAAGTGATCGTCAGCGTATAGCTGTCACTTCCCGTAAACAATCTATTCTCGGCAATGAAGTCAAAGGATGTGCCTTCCTTCAATACGGCTTGTTGGTTGTTGATGATGATTTCCATAAGGCTTCTTATTTGCGTTTTGATTTAGGAGACTTGTTACGCATGAGTGTATCATACTCCTCTTGCGCTTGCTTGATACCCGTGTCCCCTGTCACTGTGTTCACGGTGACAAAAGGCTCATTCAGTCTTTGGCTTAGTCGGTTCATTGTTTCTTCGTACTTACTGAGTACAGCTGCGCTCTGTGCCACAGCTGCCGAAGCGACATTGTCCGTGGGGGCTTGAATAATTACAGGTTGCGGTGAAGGCGAAGCCACCGCACCTGTTCCTATAATTGTTCGTGAAACATCATCGGCTCGCAAGGATCCGATGGTGTTCGTTCTTTGTGCATAGTCCAGCGCATTGATAAGCGGACGAGCCACAGGTGATGCAAGCAACTTTTGCGATGCCACCCATTCCCCGGCATGGACTACGCCCACTTCTTCGTTTACTCTGCCTTGCGGAGTAAAACCACCTTGCGCATATCCTTGTGCCTCACTTGCCTGTTGTTGCTTTTTGATTGCAGCAATCTGTATCATGCCCGCAGCAATAGCCATAGCCGCTGCAATAGGTGCCATGATATAACCGACCACAGGAATAGCCGCTGCCGAACCATAAGCCGAGATCGCGTTTTGGGCAGTCTGTGCCACCGCTTGAATGACCTGCATGGCAAACAACTTTTTGTTCGCCTCGTTCTTCGCTTTGGCAAGGGCGGCTTGCTTCTCCTTTTCAAGCTTCGCCACCTTGTAGTTGTTACCCTCTGCCGCAGAGATTTCCGCAGAGTAACGGGCATTGATGGCGGCAGTTTCCTTCTCGAGTTCCGCTTGGACGAGAGAAGAAACGCCACTGAATATCTCACCCATACCACTCATGACAGTGGAGAATGATTGCGTAACGGCTTGCCCGGCATCGCTCTCCAGCCAATTAGCCAATTTCTCATTGGCTTTCTCCATGCCGTTCTTTGTGACGCCTATACTATCAATGGCATATTTTTTACGAAGAGCCAACTTTGCTTTTTCAAATGCTTCCTCAATGCGCAGTTTCTCTGCCGCATTGTCGCCCGCGGCTTTAATCTCTGCTGCATACACTTGTTGCAATGCAGCAAGAGAAGAGTCATATTGCGTGAGTCGTTCATCAGCGTTCATACCAAAGTACTCCTCTTTGAGCTGCTGTTTTACTTGTTGCTGCCGTTGGATAATCTTCTGCTGATTAGCAAAAACCTTGTTCTGATATTCCTTTTCAGCTGCAAGCCTTTCCTTGGTGCCTTTCTTGTAAAGCTGCACCACCTTACGAAGATGTTCCAACTCCAAGAGTTCTACGGCATCTTCGTAGGTTTTGGTATCAGAAAGTCCGTCAATATAGCGTTGTTTCAACTCCGCGAGTTGCGCATTATACGCCTTATCTTCCGCCTCTCTACTCGCATTTGTAGCATTCTCCTCCTGTTTCTTCAATGCTTCTTGGTACTGCGCTTGCGCCTCCAAGAGATCCTTGGCAGAAACGTCAGAACGCTCCATCTTCTTTTTCCAATACTGCACGTTGATCTCGTCCATGCGTGCGGTATATTGTTCATAATCCTTCTCACCCTTTGCATACGCAATGCGGTTGAGCGCTTCCTCTTTCGCTTTCCAATCATCGGGAGAGTTTTTGCGGTCAGTCTGCTTTTTCTTCGCTTCCGCCAAACTTGCTTCCGCTTCGGCTTTCTCCTCTTTGGTGATCTTCTTATTTTTGAGGACACGAGAATAATACTCTTGCTCAATCTCCTCCATGCGCTCCACATAGGCTTCATAGTCCTTTTCACCCTCCATGTATGCTTTTTTGTTGAGCGCATTCTGTTCCTTCTGCCAATCTTGTTCCGCCTTGAACTTGTCCGACTTTTTATTCTTCTTATCATCGTCCACCACAGGCACACCGCCACCACCTCCACCATTGTTTGTGATGACAGGTTTTTTATTGGTTTCCTCGGCAGCTTGCTTGCCGAGATCGTTGCCATAAACATCAAAGATAGCATGCTCCTTTTGGTTCTGCTCATCAATTTTCCTTTGAATACTTGCCTTGTTGTTTTTCAGATGTGCCGTATAAGTAGCCGCTCCCGTGTCCATGGCTCGCCCTTCACGTCCACCCACAAAATTTGATGAAGCATTGATTTGCCTGTCCTTCTCAATCGCATCATCAGCCTCTTTCAATTCCATTGCAAGTTTCGCCTTCTCCTTGCCAATCTCTTTGAGCAAATCTTTGGCACCTTCCAACTCATATTTTTTGGCAAGAGAGTTCAGATAGTCGTCCAAGGCTTTCTTGTTCTCCATGTATTTACCCGTGGTCGCGTCCAACTGCGCATTGTAGTTCGGGATAATTTTATTCAGCGCATTGACCGCCTTTTGGCGATCGTCAAGCGACAGCTTCTCATCCTTTGCCACCTTAATCAAGGCTTCAATCTTGTTTTTCTCCTCCACAATACCCTCCTGACCTTTCTGTCTGACTTCTGCAAGCGCTTTCTCTGAAGCACTCATCTCGTTCATCTTTGAAAGGGTCTTGTAAATGCCATATCCCAAAGCCACGGCTGCTGCGAGCAAAACACCCCAACCCGAAGCAAGAGACAAACCCTTTCGCTTCAAGTCCACCATGAGCGAGGATTGACGCGCCCAATTACCTTGTAGTTTTGCCAATACCAAATTGAAGGCAATATGCCCCGCTTGCAACGTGTTCACCACAGCATGATATGCCAAAGCTGTTCCCTTGCACACGGCATGCCATGCCGCTTGTGCTTTAAGCGCGATGGCATTTGCCTTGACTGCGATGGTGTAAGCTACCACCATTGAAGTCAATACGATAATAGCTTCCTTGTTTCTTGCAAGGAAGTCTATTGTCGTACTCATAGCCTTCAGTGTGAGGGTCGTAGTGCTGATAACGTGCTTCATGACGGGCATCAGTTTCTCTCCCAATTCGATAGCCAACTCCGTGACGCGCTTTCTTGCCTTGTCCAGCTCCGCCTCGACAGTCGAGTTTTGCACATTAAACTCATTCGTCACCGATGTGGCATCTTCAAACGATTGTGTCGCTTGTTTCTGTTGCCACTTCACCATTTCCACATTGCCGGCTAAAGTCGCCAGTACTTGTGAAGCACGGGCGCCATTCTCACCCATGTTCTTGAAAACAGGAGCGAGAACGTCCATGTTGCCGAGTTTCTTTAATTGCTGCAACAACATCAAAAGTCCCTCGTTGGTGCTGCGTTTCAATGCCTTGTTCAGTTCGTCCAAATCCATGCCCGTAGCCTTTGCAATCTTGCTTGGTTCCTTGAACAAGTTCATGATAAGTTGCGAGAGAGCTGTAGCAGACATCTCGCACGCTTGACCTTGGCTATCCAATACCGCTGCAAACGCCATAATTTGCGGAATGGTCATACCAGCTTGCGCACCCACGCCCGCCATTCGCTTGCCAAACTCTGCGAGGTAGCCCGCACTTGCCGTACAATTCTGAGATAGGTCGTTAATTACTGAACCTACAGCGAGTAAGGACTTTTCTGTACCTAAACGCGCTTCATCACCAAAGATATTTGTCAACTTCGACAAAGTAAGGGTTGCCCCTTCCCCGAGTTCATCAAGCGCCACATTGATTTGGTCCGCAGCTTTGACAAAGCCCAAGACATCTTCTTTTGAAGATTTGCCGAGTCGCCCCGCTTCCTCCGCGAGTTTGTTCAAATCTTCACGCGAAGTACGGGTGTCCATCTTCTTAAAATCCTCATTCAGTTCCTTCACTTCGTCATCAGCTAGACCCGTAAACTTGCGCACATTCGCCATTTCCGCGTCCATCTCCGCAAAAGCATTCACCGCCTTGCGTCCTGCCATGACAAGTCCCGTGCCGACCGCTGCCACACCTGCAATGATGTTGCCCCACTTGTCCACAAAGCCATTGATGCGGTCCACAAGTCCCACATTTTCCTTTTCGGTTTCCCTTAGCTCCTCATTGACATTCGCGATTTCAGCCTTTACGCGCTTGATACTCTCGCACTGCTTGTTCCACTCGTCCGTACCGCGTTCGATGCCATTCAAGGACTTTTTGAGTTCCCGAAGCGTGCGAGAGAGTTCCTTGGGTGATGCCTTGTCAAGTCGCTTCATTACGTTCTCCACACCTTGGGTTGCACTCTCAATCTGCCCAATCTGGCGGCGGGTCTGCTTTAGTTCACGCTGGAACTTTTTCAGCTGGACTTTATCGCCCGCAGCTGCTGCCTTGGTTATTTTATCTTCGAGGTCGCTCGCTTGCCTTTTCAACTGTTCGAGCATATTTTGCGCCTGTTTGCCGTTCACTGTAAGCGTGACCGTAGCATTTGCGTTGATGTCTGACATAGTCTTTCCTTTTTGGGTGTTATTATACGCACAAACTTAGCCATGCGCCAAAGAAGCAAAAAAGACGATGTATCAAGGCTTTTCCACTCCCGAAGTGGGCGTGATTTTTGAAGAAATCCGCGTTTTGTTAAGTAGTAGCAAAACAAAAGCATTGATACAGAAGTCTTTAGGGGATTGTTAAGGGGTTTCCCCTTAACCCCTCCGTCGGAAGACCCCCCGACCGCCCTACATCGTCAAACCGCGAACACCCCCACACCAAAGCGGAATATGTAAATATATCTTAAATAGCACCCTTATTTGAGTTCCTTCGCCCCGACAAAAGTCCCCAAAACGCACGAATGCCGAAAAGGTTGAACACATTGAAAAGGAATAAAAGGCAACCAACGCACACACCACACCCACACAACAAAATACACCCGAAGTTTCCACGAATGCCCCCGAAGTTTCGCCAAAACCACGATTGCACACTCCAAGTTTCTCATGTGCATAGATGCCAAGTTTCCACCTACTCAACAAAGCACCCCGAAGTTTCACAATGCGCCAAAATCCAAGGTTTCGGACTATCTAAAACGACCTTCCAAGTTTCCACCTACCCAACAAAGCACCCCAAAGTTTCACAATACGCTCAAATCCAAGGTTTCGGACTATCCAAAACGACCCTCCAAGTTCCTTTATACTCATGAGGTTCGGGAGTTTCTGACAATCCCACACCCCTAACGCACCCGACCAAACACCCACACCACACCCCCGAAGCCTTTTGGGGTCTCTGATAGCCTCCAAAATCCGCTACCTTTCAAGGGAAAATTTCACACCTTGGGGTCTCGACCGACCACCGCCCGCGCCACCGCGAACGGGCGGTAATCCGTCTGTGTGCGTGCCGAAAAATGCCTAACACTTTAGCAGATGTTAATTTGCCATAGTGTTAGGCACTTGAAGGCACGTACTCAGACGACCGCTGACGGGCATAAAAAGTGTGTTGTCGTGTTTTAGCGGACTTGTCCGCCATAGCACGACAACACGCTTTGTTGCCTAAAAAAGCCACACTGTGCGGTAAAACGGACTGGCGAGGCACGTAGCCTGTCCGCCAACAATAGAGCCTGCATCTTCTTTCGAGGTACGAGAAAGGTGATGTGGGCTTGACGGACTGACTTTGAAGCATGAAAAGTAGGTCCGCGCATGAAAGAAGCCCAACCTCCCTTGAAGTATGAAAGGGTGGATTGGGCTTGAACGGAATGGCTTTGAACCCTGAGAAGCCTTTCCGCTGAAACGTGGGCTAATCTCCTTTGAAGTATGAAAAGGTGTTTAGCCCATTAAAGAAAATCAAGCATCGGAGTCCCGACGATGGCACCACCAAAAGGCAGCTAAGGCTGCAAGGAATACCAAGGTCAAGATTAACTTGACAGGAAAAGTCCATGGTCTCGCCATGGACTCCTTCTGCTGAACTTGTTGTAAGGAAGATTGCCGAGTCGCAGCGAGGCTGTCTTCCTCCCTTGCCTCTGTCTTGGTGCTTTCCTTTCGGCTTGACGAAAGGTGTGCGCCATAGATACGAATAGATTGCGGCTTTTGCCGGGAAGTCCTTTGCGCCTTGGCGTTAGAAGCACCTTGCAGCGCATGGGGAGCTTCGATAGTTGGAGTCTCTGCTCCAACCCCGAAGCTCACGATGCAGCTGTCGAACAAAAGTTCGGTGTGCCGCCACACCGAATCAAAGCTTGACGTTTGCCACTGATGCCGCTGCACTTGTACAGCGGAGTCCGTGGCAAACGTGTTCGTGCTTGTGACTTTGTGCGTACTGCGGCACGAAGTGAGTAGGCACAGCCACATGATTATGGGAAAGAGACTGGCTTTCATAGGTCCTTCTGTACATTGAATGATGGGCAAGCTTTGCTTGAATACTCGTTATGCCCATGCACAGTTGCATGGGGATAAACGAACTGAAGCTGCTGCACGAGTTGGCGAAGTGCCTGCTTCTGTTGTGGCGTGCGTGTGTCCTTGGGCGTTTTTCCGTCCTTGGCCACACCACCAATATAGCAGATGCCAATGCTGTTGGCATTATGCCCCAGGCAATGGGCGCCAGCTATGTTCTCAGCACGTCCCTTGTGGACGCTGCCGTTCCGATAGATGACATAGTGATAACCTATATCAGCAAACTTGCGTGCCAAGTGCCAACGACGAATGTCCTCCACCGTGAAGTCCTTGCCTTCGGGAGTAGCAGAGCAATGAATGATGATTTCAGTGATGCGTCGCATAGTTTAGGAGTTTAATAAGTTTAATGAGTTTACGGCTGCGCTTGGGTGTTTTTTTGAGGTTGCGAGTTGAGTTTCTGCTCCTCGTCCTTGATAGCCTTGTCAAGCGTTTGCATGATCTTGCCTTCAAACTGCGTAACCTTGCGTCCATAATAGATGCTTACTCCGAAGATTGAGCCAGCATAGATGAGACATTGTGAGAAAATCCACAGGACAGAGTCCGAGATTTCGCCTTTGGGCGGTGTGATGAACCCTGCGACTGCAAGGGCATAGCCGCCTACGAGCATGGCGAGGGCGGACCAAAATTGAATGCTTACTTTGGGTTTAGTCATTGTTCGTTACATTTAGATATGTATTATCAAGCGTTCAGCTTTGCCTGAACTGTTTTCATCTTGTTTTCCAAGTCGTCCACGCGCTCGCCAAGCGTCATGATCATGTTGTAGAGGTTTACCAAGTCTGCTGAAGTGGCGTCCAGTGTCTTTTTATCCCCCTTGCTCATGAGACCGTCCGTTGTGGAACTGGCTAACGGAATGGCATCCGTGTAAAGCGCATTGAACTTCATGCCGAACTGCGAGAGCACGTACTTGTTCGTGTTCACGTCCCATGCCATGCGGTCAGGGAACAGACAACCCCAGTCCTCGGCATAGCTTATCGTCTTGCGGTCGCTGCCCGTAAAGTAGATGGCACGCTGGAACACCTTGGCGTGGTTAAATATGATTTGTCGGCAGTAGTCGTTCTCGATATTCTGAAAGAGCGTGATGCTCATGTGCTTCTGGTACGTGAGATGCGCCACCACAATTTCGGCATTGCCCGAAATTGAAGGGTCGCGCAAGGCATTGAGCGCAGCTGTCTCTTCCAAGAAATTGCCCAACTCCTTGACGCGCGTGTTCAAAGCCTTCTGCACATCGGTCACGGCACGTGTGGTGGTCAATCCCGGCACGCTTGCCGTAGCCATAGGCAATGTGACGCTGAACAGTTGCGTGCCTGCGGCATTGCTTGCCGCTAACACGCGCGAACTGCTTGTATAAGCAAGGGAAGTGGCTATGGTGTCTGTGACAGCGGACACCGCCTTGTCGATGGTACAGACGTGGTCATAATACTTGTTGAGCTGCTGCACCTGTGCAGCGGTCATCACGCCCGCACTCGAAGAGGTGGCGGCAGGGAGGGCAAAAGCATTATTGATGCTTTTCAGTTCCCCCGTGCCCATGTTCAGGAGCGTGGCAGAAAATGCCACACTCACCTTGTTCACGTCCCCCAACTTGAAGTGCTGAAGGACTTGTTTGGCTTCGCCCAACTTGGTTTTCCAAGATTTTAGGGAAGCAATGTTTGTGTTGCAGTTGGAGATGGCAAGCTTTGCCCTTGCCATGTCCTCGGTGCAACTTGTAAGGCTCTGCACCTGTGCAGCGGACATCACCCCGGCTTGTGCGGTGGTGGCGGCTTTGAGGATTATGCTGTCTGCCAGACGTTGCAGCACGCCACTTGCGGTATTGCCCTGAATAACGGACAGACAGACTTTGTCTGTGCCAACTGTTCCGAGACTGATGCTCTGCAACAGCGTGGAGAGTTTCAGAAGATTGGTTTTCCAAGCCGTGAGGGACTGCAAGTCCGTGTTTCTTGCGGCAGCAGAGAGCAAGTCTGCCAAGGCTTGCAATATCACGCCCAAGTTCTCGGGGGTGATGGCGGCTTCGGTGCTTAATGCCCGAAAAGCCGTGATTTGCTTGGTTATGTTTGTCGTGTCCATAAGTTGAGTTTTAAGTTTGGAGGTTATGAGGTTATAAAGTCAGTAATGCTTGCAGAGGTGATCTTATAACCTTAAAGCTCCAAACTATTTAGTGATTGTATCTGAGATACTTGTCGTCCAAAGATTGGGCTACCACGCCCACAAATTCTTTTGCCATGTTGTCGGCAAGGAAGTCCCTTAGGTTCATGACGGAAGCATAATACTTGCGAGAAAACCAAGGTTTCTTTTTGCGCTTGCGCTCCCTGCCGATGTCCCCATTGTTACCGCGAGGGATCTCCTTACCCGTACCAAAGTTCTGCCAAAGTCCGTACTCTAAAAAAGACTGACTTAACCCGAGTTCAAGGAAACGACCATCAGCCCTTAAAGGCAATGCTTTGGGCGAAGCGAGCAAGGCGCCTGTGTCAATCACATCGAGCAAGGTCATTTGCTCTTTCCATATTTTGAGCATGGTTTCGTTAAACGCAGAGACAAACTTCTCACGTTCCCTTAATGCGGCTTGTTCTTGATCATTCCCATTCATCGGCATTATATCTTAAATCCGTAAACGTGTCCACTGCAATTTGGAAGTAGGCACAAGCGCAGCCCGAAAAGAAATACTCGTTCATTTCGTTGAACGTGATACGTTCATCAAGGTAAATGCACGATTGTTCTAATCGTGTCCGTTCAAGAATGAGTTGGCTCATGAATTGACGGAACAACTCTCTGAGTGTTTCCATGCAGCAGAGCCTTGCCTCCATGTCATCTATGGCATGGCGCATGGCAAGAAAAATGGTTTTTACGCGCCTTGTGCGTGGCGTGTTGGCGAGAGCGATATAGCCTTGGCTCATGTCGCTCACGCAGACAAAAGCCGTGGTGTTTTGCATGGTTTGAAGCGCCTCTTCAAAGCCTTCCAAGCCAGACACACGGCAGAAAGAAAAGCCTTGTGCGGTGGCGAACTTGTTGCGTGCCGTGAGGTCACGGAAGAAGTTTGTGGCATTCCAATTGAGATTTGATTTCATAAGGTGACATGATTAGATATTTATTACTATCTTTGCGATGTGAGGGATGGGGCAACCTTAAGAGACCCGCTCTCATTCCAGCCAAGGCATTTGCTTTGGCTTTTTTATTTAAGTTGGTTACGTAGTTCTTGTGCTTCTTGTGCCTTGGCATCAAGTTCCGTCAAGGCACGCCAGCAGTCCATTTGCAGAATGGCGGCCTCCTTGGTGATGTCGCCTCCTGTTAGCGCACGGATTTGTGCGTTCATCGCCTGTCGTAGTTCCTCTCCGACCCCCAAATCAGCGCTCCCCAAGAGATTGCTTTTCTCTTGGGGTATGTTGGTGAAGAAATGTGGGAACATACGGGTGAAGTTCGCTTTGACGGAAGCGAACCAATAAAATACAGAAAGCAGTTCTGCTTTCTCCAAACAAGCTTTGTCCGAAAGTTTCGGATAAAGCAAATGCGCCATCTCCGCAAGGCATTCCATGCTTTGCGTGTGCAGGAAGCCTTGGTAATAGTTCTCGCAAGCGAGATAATCCTCAAAGGGGACGGCTTGCAAATCGGCATTTACTGCCGATGCACCGCCAATGACAGAAATGCGCACAGGCTTGGGAGCGAAGCTCTCCAAGAACGCGAGTTGTCGCGCAGCAAAGGTGATTTGCCAATCGGCAAGCACCACTTGGCGTTTGCTTTTTCTGTCCTTGACCAAACAGGAGTGTTTGTCTGCATGACAGAGCACAACAATTTCAGCCCATTTGCAAACGCAAAGGGCTAACACCTCATTCATCGGCAAATCACGTGCGACTTGTCGGAAGAAAAACAACATTTGTTGGTCGGACAGTTCCGACCATGACTTGGGTAGGGATAAAGAAAATGCTTCCATACTGCGAAAGTATGGAAGCATTGAATCGGGAGAAAAGACAAGTTAGAACCAATACCCACCTTTTCTTTTATCATTCTTGTACCCATGATTTTCAAAGAGAGCAGCGGTCTCCGACTGCTTCCATTCCTCAAAAATGCCATCGGGAGCATTGCGGAGGGCGTTCACGACCTCTATGCAAGATGATATGGGGACTTCTCCTTCTTCCCGTAACATATATAGTACAATGGCAAAGATATGCCTCCAGGCACGCTTGTAGTGCGGTGCAGATGGGGTCTCGCCCCATTTGCCCAACAACTCTGCTTGGCGCAGAGTCGCCAAGAGTTCACAGGAGAAGAAATCATGCGCCAATCGTTCCTCGATGGCGATGAGTTTAGAATGCAGTTCTTGATAACGCTGCCAAAAGTGGTCGGTGCTGCCGAGTTTCCGAGGCAGATCCAACCACGGGTAAAGCGTCTGGCTCCAGTATTGGCATGGGTCGCTTGTCGCCCATGCCGTTTCCTGCGTCAAGAGCGGAAGCAATACTGAAAGTGTGTCATCACGCATTTTCTCCAACGACAGGAGCAAGCGTTCCACGCGCTCCTTACTGGCAGGGGCTATATTGGTGTTTGAAACAACACCAAAGCCATTGGGTGTAAGCACCAAATCCAACTGTGGCACGGCATGAAGCATCGCTTCTGCCACCACAGCCATACGCGCGTAATGCAACAACTTGTTGTTCGCATTATCTGAAACAGAGAGCAGTTCCGTAAGGACTGCCTCAGAAAGGAACGTGGTCGTGAGCCACGCTTCCGCCACTTCCAAGTGCGGAGCAATTTTATCAAAGAGCAAGGTTTCGCCTTGCACAGACTTCAAAACGTTCGGAACGAACTTTAGAAGGACCTCGTTGTTAGGTATCAATTGGCTCATTGTTCATCAGATTTAGGATCCACACTAACGACTTTTGCATCTCGGTTCTCGTCCAACGTGGTAAGCTGGATAAACGGGCAGTCAGGATAAGCCCCGTCCCACCTGTTAAACCTTATAATCAGTCGGTGTACATTAAACAAAAGGTCGTGATACGGCTTTTGCAAGGCTTGTGCAATCGTATAAAGTTCACGCTTGTCGCTGCCCGAATTGTTCGTTTGTGATTTGCCCGGCACAGAACCCACAAGGTTTGAGTGCACACGCATGGTAAAGCACATCATGTTCACCGCTTCGATGATGTCCGTAGCCCAATCACCCCCCTCCTTGTCCGTCTCAATCTTGTTAATCACCACATCATGCTGTTCCTCTCCGTTTGGAGACACATAAAACTCCGAGAAAAGCACCTTGCCCGAGTTCTCCATACCCGTGAGAAAATTGATGATGTTGTCCTTCTCCTCGTTCACGCGCTCCTGCTGCTTCACGCGGTCGGTAATGCCCTCTGCCTTGAAGATATTGCTCCAAAAAGATTTGGCAATCTCAATGTGGTACTTGATAGGCGCAGAGTTTTTCAGTTTCGCCTCCTTTGCCACCCCAATGAGCTGCTTGATGTTATACCACTTGCCCTTGAAGAGCGAAGCATAATAAGGAATGGGATAATACGTGCTGTCAGGTGTCGGCACACGGCTGACCACGGCAAACTTGCGTTTGCCCTTCTTCACTTGTGTCTGCAAGTCCGTCCAAGGACTTTGCGGGTTGAGCAGTGGAATCACCTCCACCTGTTCCGCCCGCACCGAGTTGCGCCAATTCGCGTACAACACCTGTGGTATCACGCCCTCCTTGTTGGCAGGGGCAAAGCGAACATAGCAAGCCTCCTTGCGCAGCACCCTCACTACCTTGTTGCCTTGCTCATTGAGAATTATCACACTCACGGCAAAGCCGAAGTGTTTGAAGTCCTGGCAAACACCGAGGAAATAACTCGCCATGTCGTTATCCAAGAAGAACTCCTCGACCTCGTTCACCACTTTTCGTTTGCACATTTCATCAGTCTGGTACACCAAACCGCTTCCATAGCACACCTCTGCATTAAACATCTGGCAAGTGCTCAGTGTCTCATCACTCTCAATCAGATTGATAATGTCATACGGCATTTGGTCGTCCGCTCCCCAAGGCATATAGCTCACCTTGTCGCTCACATGGCGCGGTGAAATCTCCTCCGTCTCCTTGAAAACTTCGCTGCTCTTTGTGGTGAACGCTGCTGCGGCATGATAGCCGGGCAGGTCATTCACGCCTGTTATGTGTAAGTAATTGAAATCGCCCATAGTTTTGCAAATTAGCTTCTGCAAAACTATGGGCGATATGTTGTTTCTGAAAAGACGGGGCTATTCAATAGCAAATATCGCAAGGTCTTCTGCCATTCTTCACTGCTTTATATTGTGGAATTTCTTTTATCTTATGGCCTTTAATCGTGTAACAATCCTCTGACGAATGGTAACATTCTCCATGAGGAGTAATATAGACCTTAGGACTATTTTCTATTTCGGTACGTTCCTTTAAGTCCCAATAAGGCATACTAGATACAAATACTAGAATACCCAACATTGGACCTAAAGCCATTGCCAAACATCCAACGGAAAGTCCTTTGTATTCTCCCCACCATTTTATATACAAGTCTGTAATTTTGGCAAAGGTAGACGTAACTATTCCAAAAATAAGCAGTCCTAAGCAAAAGAAAAAAGCTGCACCTGCATATTTCAACTCAGCAAACCACCATAAGCAACCTAAGATTAAAAGGAACAACATTATGAAAAGCGCTCCTTTGACATATTTTTTTATTTGCTTTTTCTTTTCTTGCCTAAGTTCATCCTCAGTAGGAGGCTGCACCACGCGAGGTGGTTTTTGATATTGTCGAAGGTTAGAAAATATGTTCATAATATTAAGCCATCATCAGTAAGTTGGGAACTTCTTCGTTGATAGCCTCCAAGTAAGCAACAATATACTTATCGTCACCATATCCAGCATATTGTCCCCAGATAGGCTCATCTGTCGTTTCATTATGACTATTGGGGTATGCCATATAGTAGTCAGTCAATTCTTCTTGAATTGCATCATACATTTTCCATATCTGACTTCTACTCGGGTTCTTGGCTTTGTCATCAAACTTCCAACGGAAGTATGGTGCAAGGGCTTTGATGCTAATACCCCCCCCCCTTCATAGTCCTCTTTCATCTTAGCGATGAAGATATCTTGTTGTTCGAAGTGATCCATAAATCTGTGCTTTTTGTTAGTTGCAAAAGTACGAAAAGAGCATGGAATATAAAGGATTTTTATTCTCAAAAGTTGGATAATTTCCATATTTATAAGAACAAGGTTCTTTCATTGGAAAAATATATTTACCTTTGCAGAGTTCACAATTTATAAAAGGGAAATATGACTAATAAAAAGTTGAACCGAATAAAATCTGTTCTTGCAGATAAAGACAAAACAAGCAAATGGTTGGCAGAAGAACTTGGAAAAGATAAAACAACTATTTCCAAGTGGTGTACAAATACCAATCAACCTGATGTAGAAAGTTTGATAAGAATTTCCAAACTACTGAATGTAGGAGTAGAAGAACTTTTAGTAACCGAATAAGAATTTGCCGATGATGGTATGGAAGATGAAATTAACTTTTTGACTATAGCAAAGGAAAATCTAAAAGCAAAGTGGATAAAAAAAAACAACGAGAATGTCTGATAAAAAAATAAAGGTCTTTGAAGGATTTGCAGGCTATGACGGTGCTTTCTATGGACTAAAACGATTGAAATAGAATCTGCCTGAGTTTGACTATGAGGTCGTTGGTTATTCAGAAATAGATAGTAACAAAAAACAACCTATATGTTCACGAATTTTGCCACTTTGTGATTGACAACCATAACAAACTCTTCGAGGCTTTAATGACGAAACGCTTACCCAACTGGCGAACACTTCGAAAGCAACTCAATGATTTTATTGCGTTGCCATACAAAGAATAATTATATTTACCATACTGTAATATGGAAAAGAAATATACAATCCCCACGTTGCCGCTACCATATGACTTGGAGACAAAGGCAGTACTGAAGCAACTCAATCGTGCCAACCGCAAATTGGCGGAGTTAAAAGGTGTAGCGCAAACCATACCTAATGAGAATATTCTCATTAGTACGCTCACCTTGCAAGAGGCTCGTGACAGTAGTGCGGTTGAGAATATCGTCACCACACAGGATGATATGTACCGTGCAGACCTCAACTTTGAGCAGACTGTGAAGAACGCAGCAGCCAAAGAGGTGCTGAACTACCGCCACGCTATGCAGACAGGCTTTGAACTTGTGCGCAAAAAGAAGTTACTGACTCTAAATACCATTAAGGATATTCAACAGACATTGGAGTTCAACAAGGCTGGTTTTAGAAGTTTGCCTGGCACGCAGTTAAAACGCTCCAATGGCGAGGTCGTCTACACGCCACCTCAGGACGGAGCAACTATTGAACGCTGTATGGGCAACTTGGAGCAGTTTATCAACAACGATGAAATGATAGACATCGACCCACTTATCAAGATGGCTATCATTCATCACCAGTTTGAGAGCATCCACCCATTCTACGATGGCAATGGTCGAACAGGTCGTATCATCAACATTTTGTATCTCGTTGCATCTGGTTTGCTTGACATCCCTATCCTTTATCTGAGCCGTTACATTACCCACAACAAAGCAGAGTATTATAGTCTTATCCAAGCAATACGTGATAAGGGTACTGACAATGCAGAGGAATGGGAGGCATGGATATTGTTCATGCTCAAAGGTGTGGAGGATACCGCAGACGAAACAATCCGATTGGTGAAAGCTATAGATGCTTTGATGGGTGAGTATAAGAAAGTATTGCGTCCTCTCTTCGGTAGGCAATACAAGCATGAATTGATTAACAACCTGTTCTCACATCCTTACACGAAGATTGAATATATTGAGCGTGATATGCAAGTAACACGCAACACCGCATCGAAATATCTCCAGCAGATAGTAGATGCAGGTCTGCTACACAAGGAGAAAGTCGGCTTGCAGAACTACTACATCAACAACCGACTGGTGGAAGTATTCTTGAATGTTTCAGAACAAGATGACCAAAAGTAGTATGCACAACAAATAGGCTTTTCACAAGCATTACATCCAAACTATGCACAAGAAATCGTATTTTCTTGTGCATAGTAGTTTTTATATGCACAAAAAAATAGCTTTTCTTGTGCATAGTCCATTTTACAAGCAAGCTTTGCATCTGCCTTGTGCGGCACCAAGACTTGCTTTTGCTGATTGATATCTTTATTTATGTTTTGCTATTTGTTTCCACTTCGCAATTGATAATGTTTCCATGCAGTACGATCTTTGTTTAATTGTAAATCTGCATTCCAAGCAACATTTTTTACATAAACACCTCCATGCCATTGATTTCAAACACACACATATCTCAGCTGCTGGATTTCGTTGCTATTCAGCAGTTTCATTCTTCGCGTGCCTTTGTAGAAGTCGTAGCGGAGAGAAATACAGCGGTGCCAGCATTGGATTTCACCGCTGCGCGTCCATAGTTTGAGGTCTACTGGTTCGGGAGATTGGAGCATACGTTTGAGTGTGGTGATGTGGATAGCGTGGGGCATTAGTCAAAAGTATTGTTGTAAACTGGATTAAAGATATTATGGGCTCTGTAATGAAGTGTGTGGGGAATTTGTTGTTATGACAAAAATAAACAGCAATTTGTCGAAGAGTTGCGCCACGAACGCAAGCTAACCTGGGGGCGACGCGTCCTCGCGTCGGCATTGCCAACTTGGGGCTCAATGCCCCAAGTTGGCAATACTTAAAGTGTTGATATTCATGCATTTGCAAGTCAAGGCATCGAGCCTTGACTTGCAAATGCCGACGCGGGGACGCGTCGCCCCCCAGGTTAGCTGGCGTTCAAGATAGAAAGCACCTTGCTGCCCCTTGTAAAAAATGGACAAATCCACATCGTTACACACTTAAAATCTAAGAAAATGAGAGAAAGCGACCATCTTATCCTCATTACCTGTGGTAAAATCTGAGCAAAAGCCACCCACATCTGGTTCGTATCAATGAGCGGTGACAATGCTGCGAATACTGCAAAAGTCCAAGACTATGCGCTCTGCCTTCCGACAAAGCGCACGGGGCGACCAAGAACATTTCCGATAATGCTTCTGCCGTGTCACGAGATTGCCGAAGCAAGGCGCTTGCCACCGCCCCCACATCTAAACCCTACCCATGTAGTCCACCTCTCCCACTCCTCCACACCCAAGCGCACGAAAAAGCCGCCATGCGCACAGCAAGAGAGCCAATGCGCACGGCGGCTGAAAGAAAGGATTGCCCGAAAGGGAGGGCTTAGAAACTTATCCCCCCTTCCAATACAATTTGAATACTTTATAGTAACTTCATTAGCAGTCAGGACATCTGTGGTAAGTGTTCCTTCAGGGATAACATTGACAGCCAAGCAAGGAAAGGCCATGCAAATACACCTAATCCCACACCAAGACCTATTGCGAGACCTTTTTTATTTTTACCCTCTCGTGAAATGCTGCCTCCCATTAAGTTTACCTGGAGTTTCTTATACTTTACTCAAAAGTCTACAATGCAAATGAATATTTGATAATAAATTCGCGTGGGCGCAACCTATAGACCGTATGAGTTGTAAAATTGGATTTTATAATCTTACGTTCGTATGTATCATTGCCCATAAGGTTGTTTAGGCAGAGAGAGATTTCGCTGTTCTTCAGTTTATAAGCTATCGACATATCGGAAAAGAAATTGAACGAGGCAGACCTGTCACTGCTGTGATAGAACTCGTTTTTCCATTGTAGCACCCATTTTTTCGGAGTGACAAACAAGTCAAGTGTATGATTGAATGTGTTTGTGCTTTGGTTATAGGCATCCGAATCATCTGTCTGTTCTCGTTTGTTCTCAGTGTGGAAAAGATAAGAATTCTCTTCCACTGAAAACCAGACGCAAGGCCTGTATGAAAGCGAAATTGATGCGTTAATGTTTCTGAATCTATTAGCCACAGGATTGTCATTCCACAGACTGTACGTGTTGCTTTGACTGAAATAAGCCTCTAACCCAACAGATACTTTGCCGCCAAAATCTTTTGTCAGTTTTCCATTTGCATAAAGCGTACTACCCCCACGTTTATATGCTGTAGCTATTGAATTGTAAACGATTCCGTTTAATTGATGGGCGTATAGCATATTGTTGGGACAATAGTTATAGCCTGTACGCAACGATGCGAACAATCCATAACGGACATTCTTGAAAGTGGCATGAAGGCTAGCCGTGTGCATTTTCATGCTGTAGAAACTGCCATTGCCACACTTCTGCATTAAGTAGCTTGTAAACAAAGGTGTTTGCCACGACTCAAGTCCGTCCTTTGATTGTTCGGAATAGGAATAGGCAGAGGTGACGCTCCAATGTGCATTGGGCTTGTAAGTTAGCGACAAATATGGCTCAAACTCCAGATGTTGAAGCTTGTCGTTGCCCAAAGATTGTGCGAGTAAGGCAAGTGGCAAATGGATGTTCCAGTTGAACTTTTCGTTTTGTTTGTACAATTCTACAGTCGCTTTGGTGGTATGTTGTACATAGTCTAACGACAGATGACTGCTCTTCTCTTCAGCATGTTGCGTGAAGCCTTCATTGCCAACACTATATCGTGCATTGATTCCGCCTAAAGGATGACTGAAAGCTGTCGTAGCTCCCCAAAACATAACCGTCTGATTCAACTCCTGCAGACTTCCATTGACTGTCAGCAACTTGCTTGGCAAATAATTGTAGGAGAAGTAAGCACGACTGTTCAGATGCTTCCCATTCTTCAGCTTGTTAATCATTTCCAGTTCATCAGACATGGTGCGCTTATGCGATTTGACATACAAGTCTTGCTGCAGAGAGTTGACGAGCGCAGTTCCAGTGCCACGATCAAACGTAAGGCTTGTACAGAAACTATTGGTCAGAAAAAGCCTGTCATTGTTCACGCGGTAAAGCAATTCACCGCTGGCAAAATTTTTATGGTTCCGAGCATACGAATACTCCGCAATGCGGTTGTCGATTGCGATGTCGGTATATTCGGTCACGGCTTCCTCTTCCACCTTGGTTTGGTCGAATACACCGCTCAACAGAAAACGCAAGTCGGCATCCTTGCCTGTCTTGAAAAGCCAGTTGGAAGACAGCGTGTGCGTCTGGTTCATTCTGGTGCGTGAAGGATTAAGGTCGGGAACATCCAAGGATATGTCATCCACAAAGTTTGAAGCCTCTGGCATTCCATAGCCAAAGAACTTTCTCAGATTGATTCCTTCTTTCAGTTCCGTTCCGCAGTTGTTGAATTTGTACAACGAGAAAGTCTGCATCTTCCGGGAAAAGAACATTGAATTAAGTCGACTGTCACACAGAAAATCCACACACCTCTGCAAACTGCTCCCTGCCCCCAAGTCAACCATGCCTTGCCAAACATTCTTAGCATCATCACGAAGCACAATGTTCAATGCAGCCTGCTCGGAAAAGTCAAGGCCGCGCAACATCTTAATCTTCTGATGATTCTCGTACACCTGTACGGATTTTACCTTGTCTGCAGAAAGATTCTCTGAGACTTGGGCATATTTGGAACCCAACATATCCATACCCTCAATGTAGAACTTATTAATACGTCTCCCCTGATACTCTATTGTACCGTCTTCGTTCACTTGAAGACCTGGCATTTTAGCAATGACATCGGCAATGCTTCTGTCTTGCTGCTGCTTAAAGACATTTACAAGATAGGTCAATGTATCGCCACGCTGCGCGATGCGAGGTGCCTTGATTTTCACCTCTTTGAGATTGTATGACTGCTCGTTTAAGACAATGGTTTGTCCTGACTTAAAGTGCTGAACTTCAATTGTGTCTTTGCCATAACCGAGTAAGCAAAACGTAAGAAATCCTTCTTTCTTTTCAGAAAACGACAAGACAAAGTGTCCGTTGGCATCCGTGCGAGTGAATACCAACGGCTTCTTGCTAGATTTCTCCAGCAAAACCACTGATACGGCTTCAAGTGGTGTGCGTTGTTCATCCACTACACGTCCTGTGAGCGACTGGGCAACGACTTCCGTATAAGCCATTACAAGAAAGGCAAGCAATACAATCCATTTATTCATACTCGTCCATTAAACAGGCATTAAAACTACGCTGTGCCTTAGGCGGCTCGCTATATCCATTACCTTGCAAGCGGTTGGTGGTGTTCCACTGGTCTTTCCAATAATCTTTCAACAGACGTTGGAACTTCATTGGAGTCAAATGCTCATAACGCTTGGGCAGAAAACTGATAATTGCTGTTGTCCGCAACTGTTCGATTCCTGTGGCAACAAACGAAAATTCATTCTTGCTTTCAGAAGCCGCCAATATGAGTCCCGGCAGTCCGCCTAATTTCCATGGACCATTGTCAAAAGGCAAGTCCAAGGTATACCATGCCGTCCAAGTGCGTCCACGGAATTGGCAGACAGCCTTATGGCAGGGATAACCTATGATGATAGTGTCGCCTTCTGCCAGTTCCCATGAGAAAGTAGGAACAGACTCTTCATAGCAAAAGAAGAAGTCATTGTGCAGAACATCCGTATAGGTGAGCGTACCCTTTTGCGGAATATGCTTATAGACTTCATACTCGCGTCCTTTCTTTGCCCCGAATCTGTCTCCCAAGAATTGCAGATAGGTCATTGGGTCGGAAGTTGCGCTTCTTACAGAGTCGCGTTGATGCAGGAACTGCTCAAAACGTTGGCTGTAAAACCGAGACGAATGTTTGCCTATATCCAACAAGTTTATATCATCAAACGCTTCTTTTTGCTCCAGTGTGTGCTTGTACAATGCGTGATACTGTACGCGCACACAGACTGTGTCCGTTGTATTTTGGGCATAAGCATTTGCTGCAACTATGCAGAATGCCAAGATACTGAAAAGTAATTTCATGATTGATATAAATAATTATCGCATAGCTACCATTAATACATAATGACAACTATGCGATATATTAGATTTGAATAATTCCTATAAACTAACAATCCAAATTATTAGTTTGAATGATTTGTTACTCTACCAACCTCTACACCATCCTTATAAAGGATAATGGTTGTGGTCTTATTGCCTCTATTATAAACCATCTCAACCTCATAGCCATTACCATTGTCTTACAGGCTTTGCGCTTTTGCCGTTTGTGGAGCAAGCAAAGAAGCTCCAATGGCAACAAAAACAGATAAGATATACTTTTTCATACGCTTATTATTTTAGCGTTGATGAGTATGTTACGAAGATAGTGATTTTAGTGATAACATGCAAGCCTTTTATGAGATTTTTTTGTTTTTGGGATTATTTTTTTGTGCAAACCATCAAGTTTGTAAAAAAGAGAGACTACGACAAGCATAATAATACCATTCATGTACCAAACTTTCGCCCCCTTGTATAAATTCTGCTTTTCAAGTTGTCCCATTGTTCTAGGCAAAAGAAAGCCGCCATGCGCACAGCAAGAGAGCCAATGCGCACGGCGGCTGAAAGAAAGGATTGCCCGAAAGGGAGGGCTTGGGAGAATGGGTTACTACTTCTTGTACGACTGATCTAACAGTGGCAAAATCATTTTCGGGTCTTTCTTGAACTCCTTCAATGAAATCTCATCATTCTCTATTTTCTTTATGACTTCAGGAAAATCCTTTAAAGCAAATTTTAGTTCCTTCTTTATTGCAACTCGTATCCCTTTGACATCAAGCCAATATGCGTTCGCATAGGTGGCATCCTTGGTCAAGTAGTAGTATTTCCAGGTGTCGCGTGAAGTGGTGGAACTTTTGGTGTACGTGTTGTCCGCAAAGGACATCGTATATCCCTTTACGTTCTTGCCATTATAGAAAAGGCGCAAGAAAACAGGCTTCTTGAATGGTTTCGGATTTTTGCGGAGAGGACCAGGAATAGTGGACAATGCTTGAACCGATTCGTAGACAAGAGGCATAGAATCCATTTCAAGGTTGACGAACTCCACTCTTTTCACCTCTTCACTCGTATAGGTAGTAGTTTTCCCCTTGTACTCTGTGCTAAAGGTAAACTTCTTTACTTCAGGAAGCATGGTGTTGTAGAAACTTGTCATGGAGTAGCCTTCCAAAGTAGTTCCGTCCACCTTGGTTATCCTTACACGATACTGTTCAGACTTATCCGCTTTTTGTGCATACGCACAGAATACGGAGAAGAATGCAACTAAGATAGCAATGACTTTGTTCATAATCATAAAAAGTTTTAGTTCGATTTCGCAAAAATAGACATTCTATCTCACCCCACCCACAAATCCGCCATAAAAATCATGCTGCGGAAACTTCTCACAGCCAATATACAGCGTATCAAAAGCATCAGTGCCATCGGTACGATGCTCCAACAAGTCCTCCTCCGATTCAGGATTCTTCTCTGTGGACTTGTTTTTGCGAAAGCCGTTTCTTCCATGTTCCCCCCTGCACTTTGTATGGCAAGAATAAGATCATCGTTGTTTTGTTTTACGAATGTTGGCTGCACTCGACAAAGTTCAAACAAGTTTGACTTTGTTCTCATTTGCACAACATTTGGCGGTTGAAATAAGGAATGAGCCGTTGCTTGCCAGCAAATCCTTGGTTGATGAGCAAGTACTTTTCGTCCTGTCGCATGGGGTTGCCAAGATATACATCTTGCATGCTCCAGCCATGCCGTTCAAACTCATGCACAACTACCCAATGAAAGTCTTGGTCGTTCACGGCATAGTTAGAGCCAAGAGCTGTGGCATCATAGTAATAGATGACACTGTGGTTGGCATGAGTCGCATAGTATGTGCAGAAGTCTGCAATGAGCGCAGGGATTTTGCGTTCAAATTTTGGATCAGCCGTCGTATGCAGTGGACCTCTTCACATAATGACGAAATATTGCATCGGAACTTCCTCGTTTGTCTAATGATCTCATCCCATTAAGGGATTACGTATGCGAGTGTGCAGCTGCAATAAGGTTACACACTCGTCTTCTTAAAACGTTTTCGTAACTATTCAGCGGTAGCAAATTTCCGTAGTCATTGAATATGATATTTTGCGAAATATCAATACAAGATCAAGAGAAAAACTCAATTTCTCAACGCCTAAAGAGGAGTTTTCAAATTTTGTGTGTAATATTGCACTTGTTAGTTGACTCTTTACAACAAGCAAATCACTCGCTTGTACACCTTCCGCGTGAAGAACACTGGTGAAATGAGCAAGGAGAAAATGCTCGAGACTGGGTACGAAGCACCGCATCACGATCGCTACTTCTGCTACTTCTTTGACGAAGAAATCACGCTTGGCAAGTTCGACATTGAGAGTATTATCGAAACAGAGAGTAAAAAGCCCAGCTATGTGGAGGGACAACCTATCTATTTGACGGGAAAAGAATTGATAAAGTTTAGGAAATAAAAATCACAAACTATGAGACATTTAGTTTTTATCCTAGGTTTCTTTATGTGCTTTCCTATTTTTGTGAATGCACAAGAAAATGTATCAACAGACAATGATACAACCTCTTTAAGCCTTGAAGTACAAGAAAAATTGATAGAGATCAATCGACAGCAACAAGTAAAATCTATTGCTAATGTTGAGTTTGGTTCTTCACGTGAAAAATGTGAGAAAATACTGCGAAAGAAATTTGGAACACCTTCAATTTATTCATCTGCAGATAGACTCCTTTTTACGAATATCAAATACGCAGGATTGGATTTTGATTCTCTATTTTTCCTATTTCAATCTGATGGAGATAACACATACCTTAATAGTTGTATCTTCATTATAAATGTGAATGATTATGAGTCAGCATTAAACAAAGAAAAAGATTTGGCTTATATGCTATCCAAGAAATATTCAACTGTCTTAAATGATGTTGATAATAACGGGAACCCATGTCATATTTGTGGCACTTCTCCATTATGGGATGGTACTTTTAATGGGTTATTTACTTCGGGTGGTGCAATTCATACCAACATATTGAAATATGATGATAACGTTGCAAATGAAGCAGGAGTTGGTTCTTATGCTGTACGCTTGATATATGGACCATTTGACTATGTAAAAGAAGAATTCTAGACTATGGATGTAAACAAATGGAATGACATAGCAAACAAGTCTGAGCGTGTAAAGGCTAAATATGCAAAGCGCTTATCAGGCATAAGGAAAGATGTCGATGGTTCCACCTATATTTGTCCTTGGTGTGGTAAAATCCATAATACATCAGATGCATATACAAGAGTGCTCAGAGTAGGCAATGATTTGATTGATAAAGAAGACTATGTTTTTTCAAATACGACAACAAAAACGTATGTGAAAGTTTGGTACAACATAAGATGCTGTGAAAAATGTTACAGAAGATACAAATTTTGGACGCGTCTTTTATATGGTATATGCATCATAGCCTATGTTATTTTCGGCTTTCTGATAGTTTATTGGTTAATAGAATCAAATGAGGATATGGGTATTGCAGGTTGGATAGGCTTATCTCTCATATACGTATTTATAGCTTTATTAGCAGCTAGTGCAAAAGATACCTTGGAGGAAACATTATTTAATGTTGTGGACGTAGAAAAGGCATATAAAAATAATGCCATCGAATGATTGTAAATAAGTTCCTTATACTTAGAGTGTGACCTCCCTTGCAAGCCATCAACTTGCAAGGGAGGTCTAGCATTTAAGCGATTACTGCTTTTTCCAAATATTCTCCCATGACTTCGTAAACATCAACACTTGCCTTCTCGCAAACATCAAAGCACTCATTCATGAGAGCATTGTACTTTGCTGCCTCTTCGGGTGAGAAAGTAGATTCTTTCGTTTCGTAGTTTACGTAAAACGAAAAATCATCGTCGGGGTGAAAGTTGAGATGAAGATCGTTTGTCAAGTATTTGGCAAAAGCCTTCACATCTTCGATAGAGGTTATTTTTATTGTTATATTTTACTCCGTTTCGTAGCCCTCATCATGTACTATCTGTTTTACAACACTCACATCAACTGTTGAAAAGTCAGATTTATCATAAATGAGAAGTAATGCTATTATACCATTGTGCTGTTCCGCAATTACATTGTACGTAATAACACGTGCGCCACCAGATTTACCTTTACCTTTTGACTTGATGGCCATACGAATTTTTCGAATACCAGGTGTAAGTTCATCACCTTGCAATGGATTTTCTTGAAGGCTCTCCAAAAAAATCTCGTAGTCCTTCTTAAAACTCGGGTATTTCTTTGCAAGGCGTTTGGCTTCTTTAGCGAAACTGCCTGACACTTTAATACTATAACTCATCGAGCAAACTTTCAGCTGATTGAAGTACTCTTTTACCAGCAATGGCTTCCTTTACTTCTGACAAAGCATTCTTCAATTCAACCATTAAGTCGCGAGGAGCTTGTATTGCTCCCTCATCGGAATTTTCGGGATAAATACGGAAATTTCCTGCACGCGATTTGAGGACAACGTGCTCTCCAGCTTTCGCCAAATTCAAGTATTTGGTTTGATTGGTACGAAAGTCTCTTGTGCTTACAATTACCATAATCTTAGAGTTTTATTATTACACCGCAAATGTACAAATAAAATTCTAATTTGGCAACCATTTAATATAAATTGGTAGCCATTTGTCTACATAAACACCTCCATCCCATTGATTTCAAACACGCAAACGTCGCGAAGCTGCCGGATTTCGTTGCTATCCAGCAATTTCATTCTTCGCGTGCCTTTGTAGAAGTCATAGCGGAGAGAAATACAGCGGTGCCAGCATTGGATTTCACCCGAGCGCGTCCATAGTTTGAGGTCTACGGGTTCAGGAGATTGGAGCATACGTTTGAGCGTGGTGATATGAATAGCGTGGGGCATTAGTCGAAAGTGTTGTTGTAAACCTGGTTGAAGATATTATGTAAGCGAGGAACGGTGAAAGACACCAGCTTGCGAAGCGGTTTCCAATTGAACTTCACATGGTTGTTCGCGTTGGTGGCATCAGAAAGTTCACTTTCGATGTCAGTAATAAGAAATGTCCCCAAAATTATTTTATTACCAAATTACGCGAGTTCGCGTATAAAGGAAAAATTGAGACGGAGGAGGATTTTGCCGATACCATTGTTCCGTGCTACGATTGGACAACGTGATGGGCATTCTCTCTTTCGATTACGCACGTTGTGCATGGGATTTGGACGGACTGCACCTTTTGCAATGGTCATGTACCTCTAAAAAAACACGGAAGCGGGGTGAAAGTTCCGTGCCTTTTGTAATAAACGAAAAATTCCGCTGACTATTTCTCTTCCGAGCAGAAGTGAACATAAAAAGCATGGTACAATCATCTATTTCAGATGAGCGTACCATGCTCTTTATTCCTTCAGACAATCTTATTTTTTGTCCAAAAGTCCATCAAATGTTTTGATCAGTGCAAATGGGTCTGCATAGAAAGACTTTGAGTCAAGTTCCTTGATAACGGGTTTCATTACAGGAAAATCCTTGAAGACCAATTTGAGTTCTGCTCTCCAACCAACCGCCGCACTCATCCAAAAAGCGCGAGCTACATCTTCTTTTTTCAACTTGAAGTAGAGCATACCTCCCGTACCTGTTAGTTGAAGGGTCTTAGTGTTGGTCCGCGTGGAAATGGTGTGGACATATCCCGTGACGTTCTTACCTTCATAAACTACCTGCAAAAACACAGGGTCGCTATAAGGTTTCGGATTCTTGTTCCACACATTGGGTAACGCTTTTTGCGCTTTCAAAGCCTCAAAGGTGTACCATTTCTGGCTTTTGTCATCGTAAACACGAAGATTTTTCACCTCTGTGGATTTGTAGGTTTTCTTTTCCCCCTTGGCGTCTTTCACCTTAATAGAGTTTGCATCATCAACAGAGAACAAGGTTCTGGTAGTACCTTTCACAACCTTGCCATCTGTAAGTCTGACTTCTACCTTAGTCTGTGCTTGTGCAAAGGCGCAGAACAAACAAGCAAGAAGCATAAATAGAGTTTTTCTCATATCATAAAATTTAGTAGTTAAACATGTATTTGCAAATATATAGATATATTTTTACCCCCCCCCAAAAAAAATAATGATATTTTTTATGCCACAGATTTATCCTCTTCATCGTCCGAGTCACCCGTAATCAGATTGATGCCGAACAGGTCTACCAACTTCTGGTAGTCAAAGCAATAGCTGCGTGCCGATTGAGAGAGTTTAGCCGGGTTGCCATGCTTGTCATGTTTGGCAGATTCCTTTAGAAGAAATATCCATACATTTTCAGAACTTTTGAATTATCTTTCATGTTTCATTTTTTTGTTATAAAGTAATTGAATATCAGTCATTTCAAAAAGTGAAACATACGACTTTAATGTTTCATTTTTAGTTTCATGTTTCATTTTTCAAAACACTGAGGGAGCGCTTTCACGCTCCCACAGTGTTTTTGAATCGCTCCCACAGTGTTTTTGTTTTTCTCCCTCAGTGTTTTTAGAATGAAACATTGAAACTAAAAGTGAAACATAAAAATTGTATGTTTCAGCCTTCAAAAGTGTTGATAATCAATAAGTTGAAACATAAAAATGAAACATGAAACATAAAATATGCAAAGGTAAAATATATGTAACCCCAATGTCTATTTAGGGCGTTCTGAAACATTCTGTAGAGGATTTCAAACTTCAATTTATCGAAAAGACAGGAATGAACATAAAGGCGCGCTTCGCGCTTTGGGTTTTGAATATCAATGTTTTCATAAACATTTAATTTAATTAGGCGTTAGAGCCTGTTTCCCCACAAATATACGGGATTTTGGAACATTTGTTCTATTTCAAGCAAAAACTGGGAAGTCATTTTATGATGGACAAATGATAAAAGTTCCAACAGGCAAAGTCGTTCGTCAAATTGGAACCTACCGATATGAGAATACTGAACAGATGATCAAAACAATACCTATTGTCGATTTTTTCAACAAGTAAGAATAAAGGCTTCCTCGCTATAACTTAGCTGGAGGAAGCCTTATCAAATTTCTTTTCTATTTTTCTAAGTAGGTGTTAAAAAATAGTTGATATGAATTGGTGCAGTATTTCGTTCAGAAACATAGGTTGAAGAGGGAGCGTAGCGGGCTACGTGACCGATGAAACCTATGTTTCTGGGCGAAAGAATGCGCCAAGGCATATCGACTAATTCGGGACATGATTAATATAAACTAATTTTGAACACCTACTTAATAAATTTCTTTTATACCAATTTCTTTGAGATAGTTATAAATGCCATTATACCATTCGGGCTTTCTCGTTTCGTCTGGCGGTACTCCATGATCACCATTTGGCACAACAATGACCATTCCTTGCCGTGCTCTTGTAAGCAAAACACGGTAAGCATTTAGTTGATATTGCTGATTGATTTCTTTATTTATATTTTGCCATTTCGTGCCACTTCGTAACTGACAATGTTTCCATTGGGTATGTTTATCATTTAGACGCAGGTCCGCGTCCCAAGCAACACAAGCCCAATCTATTTCAAGACCTTGCACTTTGAACTCTGTTAGTGTATCTTCAAGAGCATTGCTCGAACGTATGTCATTCTCGTCCTCTAAGAACCAATGTACAAAATCTGGTTGATAGCGAACATTTATAGAAATAGCTTTCAATCTTTCAGCTTTACTGCTTGCAAGTATTCCATATCGTTCGCTACCTCTTGCATGACTTTTGAGCCACTTCTTAGCTACATCTAAAGAACGTGTCAAAACAATGGGATAGTTGTTTAAATCCTTTAGAGTTTGTGTGGCTTCCTCTTTTTTCAAGTCTAACAGTTGGTGCACAAATAAACTAACTTTTTCTGCTCGGAATGAGCGCATACTCATTGACAAATGTAAGGAGGGCTCTATGTGCAGACGTTCTTGGTCATTGATTATATCAAGTGCATTGCCTTCAGCATATTCTTTATCAACAAGTTTATCAGACATATAGATATCCCAATCCGTAAAATGCTCGTTCATGGCCTTTAGCCACTCAGCAATACCCGCTTCTCCCTTGTTTATTTCTTGTCCGCCACCAATAAGACAAACCACTAAGCCCCAATCAGGCTGTCTGTCCATACATGAAATGAGATATTCAGGTTCTGAAAATGGGAAGTTCTCAATCTTCTTCTTTTCTTTCATGAAACGAGCAAGTTCCTCCTTTGTCCAGGCACGTTGTGCTTCGTCAAATATAGCAATATGTTCTGCTGGTACATAAGCCTTATCTGTGTGACTCTGGAAATAGCCTTCAACAGGATATATTTGCCCATCTTTTACCTCTGTTCCCTCCAAATAAAGGTCACGATAATGGTGAATCATTTGGATAAAAGCCTTAACCTTACTTTTTGCATCGGTCTTTGTGCAAGGTTTGTTGTCTGTCTTGCCTTTCTTATAGTCGTCTCTACTACGTTTTACATAGTCACGTGCCAATGCCTCTTGCAAGACCTCGACAAGTGGATAGTTTCCTGAAAGGTAAACAGCCTTATTTTCCTTCTCAAATTGCTTAATAGCCGTTTGTAAGCCAATAAGCGTTTTACCAGCTCCAGGAACACCAGTTATGAAGCATATAGCTTTGCGCTTGTTGTTTTGACATTCATTGATGATTTTGTCTAAACACTTGGCTGTAACCTCTATCTCTCCATCATGCTTAGTTATTTCCTCTACTGTATGATGTTCATAAAGCGCAACAGCTGCTTCAATAATCGTGGGTGTTGGGTCGTAACCACTTTTTGCCCAAACATCATCATCTTCTTTTGTAAATGTATGTTTAGGAATAATATTACTCAACGTTTTATCAAAGCATTCACTCAACCTTTCAAACTTAGAAACTAAAGGTTGATAAACATCATCCTCAAATGGCTTTAATTCTATATGGCAATTTTTATTTTTCTCTTTTGGAGCGACGACAATAGGTATGAGTATTCTATCACGACTGCCTTCTTGAAAGTTCTTCAGGTCTATCGCATAATCCCAAACCTGTATGAGTGCCTCACGCGTAAATTTTTGTTCTGAGGTTTTGAACTCCAGAACAAATACTATCCCATCAATAAGTACGATCACATCAGCCCTTCTGCCCATACGAGGTATGTTGTATTCAAAGTACACACTTCCTTTTTGAGCATAAGGGGATAACACATTTTTCAAGACTTCAACTTCTTGTTGCCAAGAATTTGAAGTTTCTTTATTTATGTCCTGCGTCGCAGATAGTGTTATTTCGCCAACAATCGTATCAGTGTCCTTTTGCAAAAAACTATCGATTGTATCAGAATATAGGTATCGTTTGCTTGCCATATATTTGCATTATGTCTAGCAAAGATAACATATTTTATCTACATAAATAAACACCTTCAACCCATTTATTTCAAACACGCACACATCTCTCAGCTGCCGGATTTCATTGCTATCCAGCAATTTCATTCTTCACGTGCCTTTGTAGAAATCATAGTGGAGAGAAATGCAGCGGTGCCAGCATTGAATTTCACCGCTGCGCGTCCATAGTTTGATGTCTACGGGTTCAGGAGATTGGAGCATACGTTTGAGCGTGGTGATGTGGATAGCGTGGGGCATTAGTCAAAAGTGTTGTTGTAAACCTGGTTGAAGATATTATGTAAGCGAGGAACGGTGAAAGGCACCTGCTTGCGAAGCGGTTTCCACTTGAACTTCAAATGATTGTTGGCATTGGTGGCATCAGAAAGCTCACTATCCTCGGGTTACGGAAAAGGCCGCAACGCCTTTATCTTTTTGGTGGGTGATCCTTTCTTTCAACTTCAAACCTATGCGCACGGCGGCTGAAAGAAAGGATTGCCCGAAAGGGAGGGCTTGAATATAAATAAAGGGAATGCAATGATATAATCATTACATTCCCAGTCATCTTTTTTATAGTGCAGACATCGCGACCTGCCGATGTGGGCACTTATAAAAAACGTTGCTTATTAAATGAGCAACGTTATTAAAGAACGCCCCCCAAGTATGCTGCCTAAAAGGCAAGCCTGAAAGGCCTATTATCTTTTAGTTATAGAACTATCAATTTTACAAGTTCAAAGCTAAGCATTCATTTCTAATTATACAACAATTTAAGCATTTATTTCCACATTTCTTCGTTTCCACAGTCTTCAGGGAACCCTATTGAAGATAAATCAAGTACGGCCGCATATTGCTGTAACAGAACCTTCAATCTCTTTCTAAACATTGAACGTGGTGTTACTGTCTGTAAGAAATAATTGACCATACACAATGTATAATACACTTTGTTTCGCCTAACTATATTAGGATTGCTTATCCACGTTAGAGTCCTTGAAAACTCCATTTCTTTGGAACAATATTCATATCTCGATTCCATAAGCGTGCATGGGGAACACACAAGTTACGAATAAAATTGAGAGAATGAAGCCATGATTAGAACTCTTTGGGTGGCAAAGAAAAGTATTTTGCAATGCCAACGATATCTGCTCTTTCTTTCAGTCATCAGCCCTCTTTTTTTCGAAAGGCTTGAATTTTTATCGGACACCAATAATAGAAAATGCTTCCATACAGGTAAAAGTATGGAAGCATTGTGTGGTAAGAAAAGACGAGATCTTATTCTTCGTCTATTCGTTCTATTTTGAATATTACAGGTCGTGTTCCATCAGAACAGCAGCATATCATTTCATTTTCATGCTTCATCCAGCCTTTCATGATAGAGCCGCCTTGTAGTCCTGTATAGATGTAGCGAGAAATAGCATCCCACGCCTCGGAGCAGTGCGGCATCTTTGGACCGCCAGCCACTGTATTGGGATCGGCATTGGTCTTGACCAGTGTGTTCAAACCGCCATGCCAGAAATGGTCATTGTTCTCGTCTCGCTCAAAGATAAACTCGTCACCCACATTGTAGCATGGACACATGCCCGACTTGGGATCAGCGCAATATTTCTCTTGCAACTCAGAATAGAGTTTCTTGTCTATAACTGTAACTTTAACTTTATGCTTCATCTTCGCTTTATTTAATGTTTGATGAATACAAAGATACGACTTCTGTTTAGAATCAATATTCTCCGCTCCGCTTTTTGTTCTGAAATCCATTATTCTCAAAAAGCAATACAGTCTGTGACTGCTTCCACTCCTCAAAGATGCCTTCGGGCGCATTGCGCAATGCATTTACTGTCTCGATGCACGAAGGCACAGGACACTCGTTCTCGCGGAGCATGGATAGTTCTATGGCAAAGATATGCTGCCAAGCACTTTTGTAGTGGGGAGCGGACGAAGTTCCGCTCCATGCACCAAACAAGTGTGCTTGACGCAAAGTGGAGAGCAGTTCTGAAGAGAAGAAGTCGGCAGCGAGTCGCTGCTCGATTTTAATCATTCGGGAATGCAATACCTAGTAACGCAGCCAAACGTGGTTGGTGCTGCCGAGTTGTCGAGGCAAATCCAACCACGGATAGAGTGTGGACTGAAGGTATTGACATGGGTCGCTTGAAGACTATTTTTGAACTCCTCATAATCTTTCTTGAAACTCGGATATTTTTTCGCAAAACGCTTGGCTTCCTTTGCAAAGTTACTGGTAACCTTAATACTATAACTCATCGAACAAGCTATCTGCTGATTGAAGGACTCGTTTGCCAGCAATAGCCTCCTTTACTTCTTGTAGTGCACCTTTCAATTCCACCATTAAATCACGAGGAGTTTTTATAGTATCTCCGTCTTCATCTTCAGGAAAGATGCGGAAAATACCTACACGTGATTTTAGAACGACGTGTTCACCTGCTTTTGCGGAATCTCCCCACTTCCCTTAAACACCTCAGCCGTCTTCATCGAAAACGCCACCTTCGCATGATACCCCGGCAAATCATTCACCGAAGTGATTTGTAAAGAATTAAAATCGGTCATAGTCTTGTACTTTTTGAATAAGATAGGCTGCGGCTCAGCAATCCAAGCAAGCTTGATCGCGTTCACCTTGCACTATCTTTGAGTGCAAAACTATGACCGATTGGGCGGTGGGGAAAAGACACTATAGACTGTCCTTAAATTGTTTGGGTGTCATGCCAGTTTCTTTCTTGAAGAAATTTGCAAAATGTGGTACATCCGCGAAACCTAAGCATTCTGCAATTTCTTTTACTATAAGTTTATTTTCAGCAAGTAATCTTTTAGCTCTCACAAGTATTTCTTTGTTGATAAGCTTCATTGGACTTAATCCATAAACTTCTTTTGTAATGGCAGATAACTTATATTCTGAAATTCCAATCTTTTCGGAGTAAAAAGCTGGAAGATGTGAATCCTTTAAGTTCTCGTCAATCAACTTCCTAAATTTATAGAATATTTCAAGTTCCTTTGAATCATGACCTTTAAATTTATTGCTCCATGTCGCATTCTCTTTTAGATATAATAGCATGATTGATAGCTGAAATGCAACACAATATTTTGTACTGCCATTGGGATTGGCAAGCAAAAATTCTAATTGCTTTATCCACATGCTTAATACTTTGATTGTCTTCAAGTCAATATTTGCTATATTGGGCTTTCCAATATTATTAAACAATTCAAAACGAATCCAATTAGCTATATTAAGAGGCAGTAAATTCAATAAATCCTCTGTGAAAGGAATAGCGATATCATCGAAATAATCATTATTGTAAAAGTATTTTATGCACTTCGCCTGGCGCTATAAAGAATATTTGATTGTTCTTTATGGTTATATTTTCAAAATTAATGGTATGCACACCTTCACCTTTCCTTATCCATAAAATGAAAAAATAAGTGTGAGTATGTGGTATTACGTCCATTTTTCTGTTTCCAGGATAGATACCTAGCATGAAATGCTCCTTTCCGCTAAACTGTGGAACATCTATTCCATTTTTGGAAAGCATTTTTACATCAAAATCGGGTTCTTTCATTGTTGTTACATTATTTTTTTTATGTAAAGATAAGGATTTTTCTTGTAGAGTTCTAATTATATATTGAAAACATTTTGAAGTTTACAAATCTTACTACGGATTTTACAACACTGATATCACTGTTGATGTCTAATTTTGCAGCCATAAAAATTACACAGAAAATGAAGTCAAAAAGAAACATATCCATATTAGCCTGCATACTGTGCCAATTAAGTGTGGCTTATGCCCAAAAGTGCTTGGCTATTTTTGGTGTAACAGAAGAAGTTATCGAAAAACCGATAGAGGATGCTCGGTTTACGCTATACTTCAACGATAGTATCCAAGTGCCTTATACGGTGATATCAATTGATAAGCAAAGTAATACTTACCAATTTGAATTTGATTATCGCCCAGGCAAATACACTTTGCGTGCGGAAAAAGAAGGTTACAATGAAGTGCAAAAAGATTTCACTGTGACTACCAAGCGCAATACAACCCTTGGCCTCGGCACGCTTTGGATGAAGAAAATCAAGACAAGGCAACTGAAAGAAGCCGTCGTTCGTGCCACCCATATCAAGATGGTGACACGAGGTGACACCGTAGTCTATGACGCGGCCGCTTTCGACTTGGCAGAAGGCTCCATGCTTGATGCACTGGTGGCACAACTCCCCGGAGCAGAACTCAAAGACGGTCAAATCAAGGTGAACGGAAAGTTTATCGAGAGCCTGATGGTCAATGGTGAGGACTTTTTTGCGGGCAATCCCAAAGTAGCCCTTGAAAATCTACCAGCCTATACGGTAAAGAACATCAAGGTGTACGACCGTGCGGCAAACGATGATTATTTGAAAGCCAAAGTGAATGGTAAGAAAATCAATGGTGCAGACGAGCACATGGTGATGGACGTAATATTAAAGAAAGCTTATTCTACAGGCTGGTTAGGCAATGTAGAAGGTGGTTATGGTTTCCCTTCTGACCGCTACTTGGGCAAAGCCTTCGGAATGGGATATAGCGGTAAAATGCGACTTGCTGCTTTTGCTAATCTCAACAACATCAAGGATACCCAAATGGGAAGTTCATCCGGTCAATGGAACGGAGGTTGGGCACAAGATGGCGAGTTGGACGTGAAAATGGGCGGGTTGGACTATCTCTATTCGCACGACCGCACCAAACTCTTCGGTAACGTGACCCTTACCCACGAAGAACCAGAGGTGGAGCGTAAGGGAAGCAATGTGAATTACTTCAACACAGGCGACATTGTCGAACGTTCGCATTCACTTCTCAACGACCGAAAGTTGCACCTCATGTCGGCACATCAATTCCAATATTCAGCAGAGCGTGCCTACTTTGAGTTGAAACCCTCTATTGATTATCTGAAAAATGATTACACAAGCATTAGTCGTCGTGCACAATTCTCAGAGACTCCAGAAGAGCAATACCGTGTGCAGTCACTTGATTCACTCTTCGCTCAAAACGGAATGGCATCTTCACGTTTCACTCGCAACCTTTTGACACGCATCGGCAACGACCAAGACGGAAAATCAGATTGGATGATAGCCAACTTAGCTGCCAACACCACAATATCTTTTCCCACCACCTACGATAATATCGAGATAGCATTGACGGGAAACTATCGTCGCGACACCAATCGTTATCTCAGTTCATTCAACAGAGTGTATGGAAACTCATCACCCAACGTGGGCAAAGGTGACAATTTGTTCCAAAAGTCAGATTATGTCTCCAAAACATATGGCATGAATGCCGACATAGCCTACACTTGGAACTACCGCCCTTATCAGAGCGGTGCAGGACATTACGCACTAATCAAACCTGAGATTCAGTATGACTTTCATTGCTACGATCAAGTCAACACGTTGCTGCACCTGCATGAAGAGTTTGCAAATGGAGCTAATGGAAGCATGATGGTCCCCCCTTCTGCCATCAGTCCCGAACAGTTGGCTGTAGACCTCAACAATACCTATGCTTCTAATTTGACACAAAACAAGATTAGCCCACTTGTAAGTTTCGCATATCTCTATGTGCCAAGTGTGAGTTCGAGCAAGAGCTTCAATGCAGATCTCACTCTGCGCGGAGACATCATGCACGAGCACCTTGATTACGACAAGGCACAGTTGGATACATTGTTGTCACGAACCATCAGCAAGTTTACCCCGACTATAAAGCTCAGATACAAGAACAACGGGCAGAAGATTCGTACGGAGATAGAGACAAATTACAGTTTCACAAAGAATGTACCAAGCATCTACAACCAACTTGGCACCATCAATGATAGCGACCCTACAAATATCTATATTAACAACCCCGGATTGAAGAAGCCTCGCACGCATAGTGTGAATGCACGCTACGCACGTTTTCACAATCAACGACATAACAACGTCGTACTCTATGCAAGTTACGGCCGCACCGAAAATGCCATAGCGCAGGCTCGCCTCTACGATCGCGCAACAAGTGTAAGCACATGGATGCCTAAAAACATTAATGGCAACTGGAATACATACGAATCTGTACAATATTCAATGCCTTTCGGAAAGAAGGAATCCTTCCAATTTCAGACTGTAACCACCTCCTCATACGTACACTCCGTAGACTATGCGTCTGAAAGTGAAACACTCGAGCGCAGCGTGGTGAACAACCTGACGCTTGGTGAGCAATTGGTATTATCTTATCGCGTAGGTAAACATACCTTCGGCATACGTGGTGGCCTCTCATGGCTCAACAGCCGTTCAGCGCGCGAGGGGTATGACAATATATCTGCTTTCGACATAACAGCAGGTGCTAATGCTACCCTCAACTTACCAATGAATTGGCAAATCACCACCGAACTCAACCTTTACAATCGTAATGGCTATAGTGACCACACACTCAACACCACCAACTGGGTGTGGAACACTTCTGTGGCCAAGACCATCTTAAAGGGTAATCTTACCTTCCGCCTCAATGCAGTAGACATCTTGAAGCAAATCAGCAACGTGCAGCACTCTGTGAATGCCCAAGGTCGCACCGAAACATGGGTCAACTCGCAACCTCGCTACGTAATGCTCCACGTGGTGTATCGCTTCAATGTGATGCCCAAGAAAAAGAAAAGCTAAAAGAATAAAGCATATAAGACTGCGTATAGTCTGTTAGAGTTGCTTGGACGAGAGGAAATCCATGCATTACGCAATGTTAAAGGAATTTGAGGCATGACTGGCATGATTCGATTCCAAACGCGGTTGTGATGCGCACATGAATTGCGCAAGGTGTTAACCGCTTTCGTCCAACTTTCAAGAATTTCATGCTATGGTACCCCATAGGAACGAGCTATTGCTTTCTTCACTCTGCGGTCGGCAAAGGTAAAGTATAATTTAGTGAGTGTTCCGAAAGATGTAAGATCTAACAATTTCCACGCAGGTGGAAAGTCTTCACGTCCATATTTGTCGTAATGCTCCTGTATGAAGTCATCTTTAGAACGAGATAACTCGCGTGCCTTTGTAGAAGTCGTAGCGGAGAGAAATACAGCGGTGCCAGCATTGGATTTCACCGCTGCGCGTCCATAGTTTGAGGTCTACTGGTTCGGGAGATTGGAGCATACGTTTGAGTGTGGTGATGTGGATAGCGTGGGGCATTAGTCAAAAGTATTGTTGTAAACTGGATTAAAGATATTATGGGCTCTGTAATGAAGTGTGTGGGGAATTTGTTGTTATGACAAAAATAAACAGCAATTTGTCGAAGAGTTGCGCCACGAACGCAAGCTAACCTGGGGGCGATGCGTCCTCGCGTCGGCATTTCCAACTTGGGGCTCGATGCCCCAAGTTGGAAATACTTAAAGTATTGATATTCATGTATTTGCAAGTCAAGGCATCGAGCCTTGACTAGCAAATGCCGACGCGGGGACGCGTCGCCCCCAGGTTAGCTGGCGTTCAAGATAGAAAGCACCTTGCTGCCCCTTGTAAAAAATGGACAAATCCACATCGTTACATACTTAAAATCTAAGAAAATGAGAGAAAGCGACCATCTTATCCTCATTGCCAGTGGTAAAATCTGAGCAAAAGCCACCCACATCTGGCTCGTATCAAAGAGTGGTGACAATGCTGCGAATACTGCAAGAGTCCAAGACTATGCGCTCTGCTTTCCGACAAAGCTCATGGGGCGACCAAGAACATTCTGATAATGCTTCTGCCGTGTCATGAGATTGCCGAAGCAAGGTGCTTGCCACCGCCCCACATATAGCCCCTATCCATGTAGACCACCTCTCCCACTCCTCCACACCCAAGCGCGCGAAAAAGCCGCCATGCGCATAGCAAGAGAGCCAATGCGTAAGGCGGCTAAAAGAAAGGATTGCCCGAATGGGTGGGCTTAGTGATATACGAACTAAATCTTGATTAGGCCACTTCTTTTAACGGACACGAAATTATCAAAGATTCCCATTTTTTCTGGTTCACATTGGACGTACCCATTATCTTCAAAACCTACCACTTTGTAGAGTTTCCCATTGGATTTCAGTTTCACTTTATCTCCAATCTTTAAGTCATCATCCCAAGGAATATCCGAAGGACTTTGAACAAGTGGAATACCTTCTTGTCTTTGAGGAGTTTTCACCTGTATTCTTCCTTGTTCAAGATTTAGTTTAAGTTCATGAACTTCTTGCGTAAGCTGTTCCACATTATTTGTCATTCCCCAAATCTTAAAGAAAAGAATGAGGCAAAGAATGCTCCAAATGAGAGCGAGAATGTAAGCGAATATTTCCATGATGTGAAAGTTATTATTTTAGTCTATTGAAAGCAGTTTAACTCTATAGCGCAAATTAGCATAAGAGGGTACAGGGCCTGTTCCTTGTTCACCATAAGCCAAGTCAAAAGGTATCACAAATTCAGCGGTTTCTCCAAGTGTCATATAAGGCAACGCTATTTGCCAGCCTCTAATAACATTTGACAAGTTCACATCAAATCCTTCATTTCTACTTTTATCCATAACGATGCCGTTCATTAAAGTCATTTTGTATTGGACTTTTACTAAACTCGATGATGTACAATGCGTTTTACCATCACCTCTTGAAATGGTCTTGTAGTAGATGCCATCAGTAATCAAATGAAAGCCTTCTTTCTTCATTTGTTCTTTGTTAATGGCGTGTTCCTTACGTATTTTTTCAAGATATTGTGCACGTTTCGTTTGTAAGAACGAAAGTCCCCATTTCTCGATGCTATCTTTAGAAGCAACGGGATAGTAAATCGCTATTTGGTCTAAAGAACTTTGAAACTCAGAACGAATAACATTCACGTTCTGATTGAATGTAAACAAAGAACCAGTCGGTTCTGTCGCAAGATTCATAAGTTTGGAAACCTTGTCAAACGAAGAAGTGAAAGCTGCATCCTCTTTACTATCAGAATCCGCATTCTTCATTTCAACTTGAATAGCAGTTTTCAAGCTGTCCAAGTATGGCAGAATGCCAATATTGCGATAGAACTGACTTCTGTTATAAATAGCGGAATTAAAATCGCTATTATATACAGAATTGCCTTTATCATCCAAGACTTTCTCATTCTTTATAGCTGCTTGCCAAGTCATAGCATAGTCTTGAATAATAAACATACTCAGAGTTCCTGCCTTGTTGATATTTGAGGCAAGTTCCTCTCTTTCGTTTTTGCATTTGTTATGGTTATATACAAAATAGCCAATTCCGCCAACAAGAAGAACGGCAATCAAAACGACCAAGATTTTCTTGAGCGTAGAAGATGTGATTTCTATTATCATAGTACAAGTTTTGTTCGCAAAGTTAGCACAAAGTATCAAAATTTAAAATCTTTAACTTCTTTATTTCACTCCCCCCACCGAATATCCATAAAAATCATGCTGTGAGAACTTTTCACATCCAATCTACAGCGTATCGAAAGCATCAGTGCCATCGGTGTGATGCTCCAACAAGTCCTCCTCTGATTCAGGATTCTTCTCTGTGGACTTGTTTTTGCAGAAACTGTTTCTTCCGTGTTCCCCCCCTGCCGATTGTATGGTAAGAATAAGGTCATCATTGTTTTGTTTTAGAATGTTGGCTGCACTCGACAAAGTTCAAACAAGTTTGACTTTGTTCTCATTTGCACAACATTTGGCGGTTGAAGTACGGCATGAGCCGTTGCTTGTTTGAAAAAACTTGGTTGATGAGCAAATATTTTTCATCATGTCGCATGGGGTTGCCAAGATACACATCTTGCACACTCCAGCCGTGGCGTTCAAACTCATGCACAACTACCCGATGAAAGTCTTGATCATTCACGGCATAGTTAGAGCCAAGAGCTGTGGCATCATAGTAATAGATGACACTATGGTTGGCATGAGTCGCATAGTATGTGCAGAAGTCTGCAATGAACGCAGGAATTTTGCGCTCAAATTTTGGATCAGCCGTCGTATGCAGCTCGTTGTCCGCTCCCCAAGGCATATAACTCACCTTGTCGCTTACATGGCGCGGTGAAATCTCCTCCGCCTCCTTGAAAACCTCGCTGCTCTTTGTGGTGAACGCTGCCGCGGCATGATAGCCGGGCAGGTCGTTCACGCCTGTAATATGTAAGTAACTGAAATCGCCCATAGTTTTGCTTGTTTGTTTCTGCAAAACTATGGGCGATAGTGTGAGGGAGAAAAGACGAATTTGTAGAAAGAACTTGTGATAAGCCCCATTATCCCTATGAATTGCCAGAGGGGTGGTGCTGGACGAA
>ONZU01000369.1_pt1 | contig 45720 bp, 72 predicted proteins | sample 1671161 | NCBI WGS metagenome assembly ONZU01 (sample SAMN06348128, study PRJEB24527) | human gut metagenome | biome: human gut; feature: ankylosing spondylitis patient; material: feces | host: Homo sapiens | place: China | collected 2015-10
TATTAAAATAATATAAATATATTATATTTATAAAATAAAATTAAATAGAGCGTATACAGTATATTGTATACAATATTCAAAGGAGATGATAAAAATAAAAGTAGAAGCAAAGGATATTCCGTATATTCAAAAATTTATGACTGAATTTTGGAAAACTATAAAAGATTTCTATTCAGCCGAACTTACAGACGAATATTCCAAACAGGCTACTGATCGTCTGATAGAACTTGGAGAGTATGCGGAAATGTGTCCTGATAATAATGATAAACAGTTTATCAAGAATTGTCTAGTTGCTTTTAATAAGTTATTAGATTCCAAACAGAGGGAAGTGAGAAAGAATGTACAACACGAAGAATAGATACGAGCAGGGACAGACTCTCAGAAAAGAAATCTACATGTATGTAGTAAGCTACTTTAAACTTGTTGGATACGCACCATCGGTCAGCGAGATTTGTGAGAAGGTAGACGCAAGCAGAGCTACCATCTGGAGACATTTAAACCAGCTTATTGATGATGGGTTGCTTAAAACAGCACACCCGAGTACTGATAGAGCCTATGCTCCGACAGGATACGGGTTCGGAAAGGTGAAGAAATGAATAAAATGCGAGAGTATGAACGTGGGAGAGAAGATGGTCTTGACCTTGCTAGACGAATCACCAGAGAGGGCGGTCTTGAAGCCCTCGAAAAGGAATGCAGATTCAGGGGAGCAACAGGAATACATACTTCCCTGGCAAGAAAGGACCTGGACAAAGCATCTGAGAAGATCAAGCAGCTTGTATCTGAATGCTGCGTGATCATGGCGATAGCTGTTCTGCATGATGAATTTGGATTCGGTCAGAAAAGATGTCAGAAGTTCATGGCAGGCATGGACAAAGCTTCGGACTATATCGACCAGGGTTTGGCTGAATGGATTGATTATGTACAGGCCATCAAGGAAGAACTGGGAATTGAATTAAGCTTTTCAGGAGAAATAAAAAGTCATGCAGAATAACGGACAGGTAGCATTTGGATAGGAGAAAAATGAAGTTCAAACATAGAAAGGAATAACACTTATCCTCGTGAAACGAGGTTCCGCCTAATCAGAATAGGTTGGGTAAAATTTGATAAATGCTAGACTGGAATGCCTTGGTTCTCCTACGCAGTGCAGAACAGACTAACGGTCAGAGGTAATAACTCCCAAGGCTATAAAGCAGATTGTAAAATTGCCATACGGATAATTGTAGTATGGCGTGTGAAAGAATTAATTGAAAAATCCATAGATAGGTTGAAACTGGCAAGTGATATTTCACTGAAACATTACAACAAACCACTTGTATGTGAGTATTCCGGTGGAAAGGATTCAGATGTACTTCTGGAACTATTCAGAATGTCTAGAATCCCGTTCGAGGTTCATAATTCGCATACCACTGTTGATGCACCGCAGACAGTAAGGCATATCAAAAATGTGTTTTCTGAATTGACAGAAAAAGGTATTAAATGCGAGATCGACTATCATGTGCAGGAAAACAACAACCGTCTTACAATGTGGAATCTTATTCCCAGAAAGCTAATGCCACCTACCAGAATCGTTCGGTATTGCTGCTCAGAACTAAAGGAAAGTGGTAATCCAAACAGAATGATTGCAACAGGTGTTAGATGGGCTGAAAGCAGTAAGAGAAGTGTCAGAAGCCCATTTGAAGTATTAGGGCAGACGGCAAGCAAAAGTATTGGCGTTTCTGACGAGAAAATGCTTATCACAGATAATGATGATACTCGAAGGTTGTTTGAAAATTGTCAGATGAAAGCGAAGACGGTAGTCAATCCGATCATTGATTGGACAGATCAGAATATCTGGCAGTTCATTGGAGAGAAAGATGTTCAGGTATGCGAACTGTACCGATGTGGATATGACAGGTTAGGCTGTTTGGGCTGTCCACTTGCATCAAAGAGTCAGAGAGAAAAAGAAATGTATGACTTTCCTAAGTATAAGCAGGCCTACATACATTCTTTTGACAGAATGCTTCAGGAACGCCAGAGACGTGGAAAAGATACGAAGTGGAGCTGTGGCGAAGAAGTCTATCTATGGTGGATGCAAGACAACAATGTAGTTGGTCAGATGGAATTATCTGATTTTATTGATTATTGAGGAAACATAAATACAGAAATCATGGAGGACTGCACAATAGCGTGTCAGTTGCTTACATGGGGAAAGTGAGGATGGAAATGGGAAAATTAAATCCGATAAGTAAAGATGATTTAAAAGTCGGAGACGTGGTTGGAATTGCAAGAGAAGTGTGGAGTGGATTTGGATCAGGGTTTAGACACGTCATGGTGTATCCTACGAAGATCATTCGTATAACTCCTAAACGAACTAAAATTGAAACCGACAAGTTTGGGGAGCACGATAAAAATGAAGTGTTTTATAAATATGATTCCGATGCCATAAAAGAAAGTGAAATGGCAAAGAAATTTAAGGAAATCAAAGAAGGCGTATATGCTATTGAAGATTTTAAGTCGAAACGTGGGCTGAGAACAATCAAAGATGAAGATTTAGATACACTGTCAGAGCATATTAATGCAGTTGCAGAAATTTTGAGAAGATATGGAAAGTGAGGACGCAATGAAAAATAATAATTACACTTCATTCTTCAAAACGAAGCCAAAGAAAGTAGAGAGATACATCCGTTGCAGAAAATGTGGTGGAAACATGGAATGGGTTGAATACTATCCGACGGAAATCAAATGCCCGAAGTGCGGATATACTGTATATTCAAAACCTTATGAGCCAGATTGTACCAAACTGCCAGAAACATGGGAAGAATATTTTGAATTATATGAGAAAATGGGGATGGGAAATGAGCGAAATTAAATTCAGCGATGGAATACCAGAAAGAGAAAGGCGTTCCAGCACAAGCATTTATCCAGAAGAATTGTTGGATAAAAAATGTGGTGGCTGTGTAAGATGCGAGCTAAGAAAAAAGAAAAGGCGAAACAGGATATCGTTGCATAATGCAGCCGTACACCAAAGACATTTCACCGGAAGATAAAGCTTGTGTCATTTACTGGGACAAAGAAGAGGAAAAGAAGTACCAAGCGTTAAATACGCAGGACGAAGAAAACCGAAGAAAAGAACTCTGGAACATCTATTCAAAGCGAGAACCAATCAAACTCCCTATCATAAATGATGGTTACGGAATAATTCCAGAATGTCCTATTTGTGGAGAAATGCCATATAGCACTAAGCAGTGCCACTGGTGCGGTCAGAGATTCATTCAAGATAAAGAAGTAGAAAAATACGAAAAGCCGCTGACAAAAGAGGTAACTTGCTTTTCATGTGGCAGAAAGGTGATAGCAAATGTAAGCAAGTATAACGGACATATTAGTTATCATTGTCAATGCGGAACAAATTTTATCGAATAAGGAGGGCGAAAATGAGCTACTGTGACGGAATCTGTAAGTATCTGAATGCAAGAAAACACAAATGCGAATTGACAGGAGAAAAACTCACATACATGAAATGGAGTCGTGGAATCGAGTATTCAGTGCATGAACACAGAGGATTCTGTGAGAAAGATAAGGAGGACGCAAAATGTTAATCAGAAGTCAGAATAAGGAAGTTTTAGCTACACTTGAACTTTTATTCGATGTTGAAGTCTCGGGTGGAGTAATAAGTGCAAGAAGAGATATGAGTTGGTGCTGCTTGCTCGGAGAATATTCCACCAAAGCAAAAGCCATGAAAGTACTGGATATGATTCAGGAAGCTTATAGTGAATATCAAATCATGTTGAATTTCAGTGTAAGTTATCTTCACGAATTTAAAGAAAAAACAGATGGATTTACTATCTTTCAGATGCCAGAAGATTCGGAGGTGGAAGCATGAGCGATGGAATTTGTTCAGAACGAAGATGGAACATTTAGTACATATAATGACGCTTATGACATTGTAATACATTGCGAATCAAAAGAGGAACAGGAGAAAGCTATTGAGCATTTAAAATCTACTAACTGGATTCCAGTCAGTGAGAGATTGCCGGAAGAACACGATTCCATATTTGCAAAGTTTAAAGGAACGGATAACTGGAAAAGAGGAATGTTCGAAAAAACATCTAAATATGTGATTGCTACAGTTGTATTTGACGATGGAACAGTATTGGTAGAACAGGCGCATACTGCTGATGGAATTTGGAGAACGGATAAAAAAGTTTTAGGTGGAACAGTAGTTGCATGGATGGACTATCCGGAACCATATAAGGAGGACTAAATAAATGTTAAAAATAATACAATGTGAGGGAAACGGACAAGGTAGTTGTAAAAGATGCAACGATAAAGGTATCTGGAACAGACACTGGATGTGCTTCTTGTATAAGATACAGGGGCAGGAAGGTTGCTACTGTGAGAAATGTATAAAAGAAATTATGAGAAAAGAGGCAAAACATGGGTAGGCTGATTGATACAGACTTATTAAAAGAAAATATAATAAAATGTTTGAAACCATTAGAACCAGAAGAAGGAATGATTGACGTGGATGTTGCTTTGGTGAGCACACTCATGGAAATAGATAAACAGCCAACGGCATTTGATGTGAATAAGGTTATTGGCGAATTGAAAAGAGATAAATTTATCGAATCCGAATGTATCTTATCTGATGTACATCAAGGATACAATGCTGGACTGAGCAGGGCGATAGAAATTGTGAAAGGCGGTGGAGTTGAATGAGTAACGTATCAATTGAAACATTAGAAAAGCTAAAAGACAGTATGGTCGGAAGAAGATATAAACATTTCAAAGGAAGAACCTATATTGTCACCGATATCGCAGTACATACAGAATCTGATGAAATCATGGTGATTTACAAGTGTTTCACAGACCCGCTTGCAACATGGTGCAGACCGTTGACTATGTTTACGAGTGATGTGGACAGGAAGAAATATCCAAATGTCAAGCAGAAAAGAAGATTTGAACCACTTTCTAAGATACAGGAGGACAACACCATATGAGAGAAATTCTTTTCAAGGCAAAGCGGATTGATAATGGAAAATGGGTTGAGGGATATTATGCGGAACGCAATGGCAAGACATTCATTGGCATTGATATATCCATTTACGGTGATATATTTGAGGTTTTTTGTACTCCTGTAATTAGGTGGCTTGAAGTCGATTCAGAAACCCTCTGCCAGTTCACGGGGGAGACTGACAAGAACGGTAAGAGGATCTGGGAGAGCGATGTTGTTTGGCTTGTTTATGATGGGAAAGAACATATTTATCAGATAGTTTGGGATAACTCTGAATTAGATTTTAAAGCGACCAATGGTGAAGAAAATTACGGATCGAATTTTGAATATTTACTATGTTGCGATGAAATTGAAGTTATTGGAAACATTTTCGACAATCCAGAATTATTACAGGAGGAACACAAATGAGTAGTGCAAGTGTAAGATTTGGAACAAAAGCGTATGTATGTGCAAGGTACTTCCTCAAACCGGGAAAGTGCTTCAAATACATCGACCAGCGTGGAGAGGATGCTACAGAACACATCTATGAGGTCATAGCATTATATCCTTATTGTGTATTGTCGAGAGATACCAGAAACGGGGTCAGAACTTGCCCGGGATATAACACTTTGAGCCTGATGCTGAGAGGAAGTGAAGCGAGTGAGTAAAGGTAAAGATATTTCTACTATCATTAGTCCTTCACAATATGGAGCATTCTTGCAGAAAAGAGGTAAGAGAAGATGAGTAAATCAGTATTAATCATGAGCACACCAAAAGGATGTTTTGCTTGCCCATTTCATATGGCGGATTTCAATTTTAATTTATGCCTTGCAACAAGAAATGATTCAATCAAAATTATTTCTAAAGTAAGCCATGAAGGATTCAAAAAACTGGCAGGAAGACCCGAATGGTGTCCACTGAAAGAATTGCCAGAAAAATTGGAAGCAAGCACACGTGATAATGAAAGATGCGGTCAAGACGCGGAAAATAAACGATAAAAATAAACAAGCGACAAAAACAAGCGAAAAGGAGAGGCGAAATAAATGAATCTTAGAAAAGCTACACTAACCGACTATGGAGTGCCGCCGGATGATATACCGGCGCTTCAAAGTCATTTCAGACACCTTGACGAGAATGACAAGTACAATCTTCTGCAAGTGTCAATCAAATATGCGCCAGGCATAGAAACGCAGATATACGACAGCATAGTGAACTGTATAGGATACCGGACAATGGAACGATTCCGAGATATGCCGGTATCCGAAAATGATTTCTACGGATATAAACGCAAAACTATGGCAGAATATTATCACTTGGCAAAATTGACCGGAAGATTATAAAATTGATAAAAAAACTAAAAGTGGTGTAGAGGTACATAACCCCTAGTGTGGTATTATAGTGTATATAACTATAACTATGCTAGGGGATTTTAATTCAGAAAGGATATGATTGGATGTTGATAGGATGGCAAACGAGGAAAATTTAAAACCATTTACAAGCAATCAAAGCCGTGAGGAAGCCGTGAGAAACGGACAAAAAGGCGGTATTGCATCTGGATATTCTAGGCGACAAAAAAAAGCCCTTTCTGATTATGTAAAAATTATAGCCGAAAGTCCTGCATCAAGTACTGCAAAAAAGAAACTTGCAAAAATGGGGATTGCTGACGAAGACGCAAATAACATGGCAGTCGTAGCAACTTCTCTGTATAAAAAAGCGGCAGATGGAAATATACAGGCTATCGAAAAATGGGAGCAGCTAACAGCAGCTTCAAAAGACGATGATGAAAAATATGAACTTCCTGCCAGAGTACTTGGCAAGGCATTCGTGGATATTAACCGACAGATTAAGCCTAATATTGAATATGTATTTGAGGGCGGTCGAGGTGGTCTGAAATCTTCATTTGTGGCCTTTAAGATTGTTGAACTTATCAAGAATAATCCTCAGATGCACGCCTGCATTACAAGACAGGTGGCCGGTACTCTGAAAGATTCTGTATACGCTAACATGAAATGGGCTATCAACGAACTTGGATTGACGGAAGAATTTGAATGCAAGGTGTCACCACTTGAAATCAAGTATATTAAGACTGGACAGACAATATACTTCCGCGGTCTGGACGATGAAACCAAACTGAAATCTATTAAGCCAGAGTTTGGATACATTGGAATCCTCTGGAAAGAGGAAAAAGATCAAATGAAGGGAGACGCTCAGGAGCGTTCTGTTAATCAGTCAGTGCTTCGTGGTGGCGATGAATCCTATGATTTTTCATCATATAACCCACCAAAATCAAAATCAAACTGGGTAAACAGGATCAAGCTCACGCCTAACCCGAAAAGAGTTATCCATCATTCGAGTTATCTGGAAGCTCCGGCGGAGTGGCTCGGACAGAAGTTTATTGACGATGCAGCGCATCTGAAAGAAATCAATCCAGAAGCCTATGAGCATGAATACCTGGGTGTTCCAAATGGTGACGGCGGAAACGTATTTGAATACCTAGAAATCAGAGATATTACAGATGAAGAAATCGTCCGCATGGATCGTATTTTCGCTGGCGTAGATTATGGATGGTACCCGGATGCCTTCTGCTATCTCCGAACTTATTACGATTCTGCCAGGGAGAAGATATATCTGATTGACGAATTGTATGTAAATAAATGGAGCAACTCCAAGACCGCTGATTGGATCAAGAAAAAAGGCTACGACGATTATACGATGATATGTGATTCCGCGGAACCCAAGTCCGTGAACGACTTCCGGGATGCCGGACTTCCTGCCAGAGGAGCGATCAAAGGGCCGGGAAGTATCGAGTATGGTTTTAAATTCTTACAAACAAAGACCATAGTCATTGACCCGAAGCGGACACCGAACGCATACAAAGAAATTACAGAATATGAGTATGATCGGGACAAAGAGGGAAATGTAATAAGCGGTTATCCTGATGGAAACGATCACGCAATCTCGGCACTTAGGTATGCTTATGAGCCGTTATTTAACAGGAGGGGGTACAGTGCATAAAATGTTAGATAGGTACTTTTCAGATAAAATAAATAAATTCTTAAGCATCGGTTTAAAAATATATGGATCATCTGACATTAACGAAATCTTAAAAGTTGTAGAATATGAAGACATTATTGTGCGAGATACTTCTGTAAGATGGATGGATTTTAAAAGGTAGATTAAATGGGACTTATAACAACGCTAAAAAGGTGGTTTAACATGATATTCAAAAAACAAGCCGAAGAGGATTTCAACATCCAGGCAGCAGAATTTCCAGAAATGGAATCACTGATTAACCGGTGCGCGAACATTTACAGGGGAGTACCGGAATGGCTAGATGACAAGAATAACATCAAGACGATTAATTTTGCAAAATCCGTCTGCTCAGAAACAGCCCGGCTCGCAACATTGGCGATCGGCATTCAGATAGATGGTTCCGCAAGGGCGGCATGGCTACAGGAGCAGATTGATAAGGTATATTTCCAGATTCGTCACTGGGTGGAATATGGCTGTGCTTACGGAACCGTGTTCATTAAGCCAAACGGCGAGAGCCTTGACGTATTTACTCCAGCAGATGTGATGATCGTGGATTACGATAATCAGGAGATTAAAGGGATTATATTTAAGGATTCGTATACTGTTGGACGGAAATACTATACACGGCTTGAATATCATAGATTTGTTGAGACCACAATAGATGGCGTGACAACTTATCCGTACTACGTTTCTAATAGAGCTTACGTATCAAAATCTCCTCAGAGCATCGGAGATAGAATCGGCCTTAAACAGACTAAATGGGCTGACCTCATGGCAGATACACCGCCGATACTCAAGGCAAACGGCGAGAAGCTGGACGGACCGTTGTACGGAATGTTGCGGACACCGCAGGCGAACAATGTGGATATCAGTACACCACTTGGACTTCCAATATTCGCAGAAGCCATAGAAGAATTAAAAGACCTGGACATTGCATATAGCCGAAATGCAAAAGAAATCCTTGATTCTAAGCGGACTGTTCTAGCAGACGACCGACTGCTGATGCCAAGTGGCTCGCCTGTTTCCGCTATGACGCCACAGGCAATGGAACACAGATGCTCAGAAATGAGTTTGCCGGATTATGTGAAAAATGTATTCGGACAGGACGAAAAAGAGTTCTATCGAGAAATCAATCCGATTCTCAACACGGATACCCGAATAAGCGGAATAAACGCCATTTTAAGCCAGTTAGGATATAAGATTGGATTCTCTAATGGCTACTTTGTTTTTAACGAATCTAGCGGCATTCAGACGGCTACGGGAGTAGAAGCAGAACAGCAGAGGACAGTGCAGTTCGTTAAAGATGTGCGTGACAAACTGGAATCCTGTCTGGACGAAGTTATTTACGCATTGAACGTTTACGCTGACCTGTACGGGCTTGCACCGGTTGGGGCTTATGAAGTCAATTATGATTTCGGAGATATCCTATATGTGCGTGAAAATGATCGTGCAAGATGGTGGCAGTATGTGACCACTGGAAAGGTTCCGGCATGGATGTATTTCGTAAAGTTTGAAGGAATGACGAAAGACGAGGCGGTAGCAATGGTCAAAGAAGCTCAGCCAGACGAGCCAAAATTGTTTGGAGATGAATAGTTATGTTAAGCCCAGAATATTTACGGCAAATTACAGAGGGCAGTGAACAGATAGCAGAAGAACTGCATCAGTACATCATCTCTGAGATCGTGTCGAGAATGATGGCAAGAATTGGCAGAGGTGAAGATTATATTCTGACTAATGCCGATGCGTGGAGAATCAGAACGCTACAGGAATCAGGTGAACTGCTAGAGGACATTCTGGCAGAATTATCCAAATATACCAAACGTGAACAGCAGGAACTTCTTGAAGCGTTTGAAGATGCAGGAATCACTGCAATGAACTATGATGATAAGGTATATAAGGCGGCAGGATTAAGCCCTGTACCGCTCGAACAGTCACCAGCTATGATAAGACTCATGGAGCGAAATATGCTTGCGACTATGGGAGAGTGGAAGAACTTCACAAGAACAACTGCAAGTGCCGCTCAGAGGCTCTATATTGAGCAATGCGACCTTGCCTATAATCATGTAATGACTGGGGCGGTTGGGTATACGCAAGCCATCAAAGAGGCAGTTAATAACGTTGTGAGTGATGGCGTTACGGTCACATATCCATCTGGCAGAAAAGACACGATCGAAACAGCAGTCGCACGTTCTGTCAGAACTGGAGTGGCGCAGGCGTGTGCTGATATTCAGTTGGCAAGAATGAAAGAAATGGGGTATGGTTTAGTACTGACATCGGCACATATAGGAAGCCGCCCAAGCCATGAAGTATGGCAAGGGCAGGTATTTTCTATAGACTGGGAAAAATTAAAAGAAATTAAGCCGGAGTTCTTCAAGGGGCAAGATACATCAGAATACCGTAAAATGTCAGAACAAAAAGTAAGCCAATATCCAGATTTTATTGAAAATTGTCATTATGGCGAAGCTGATGGAATATGCGGAGTAAATTGCAGACATCATTTTTCGGTTTGGGCGGAAGGGATGCCGAATCCCTATACAGAACTATCAGCGCAGGACAAAGCCGACAAGGGAAAACAGTATGAAAAAGAACAGCGACAACGTGCTTATGAGCGAAGAATCCGCAAAACAAAGCGTGAAGTCCTTGGAATGCAAGCGGCGGTTGATAACTGCAAGGACGAACAGGCAAAATTCGCATTACAGCAAGACCTTGACCGGAAGTCTTATCTTTTGCAGAAACAAAATGCTGCATACAAAGATTACTGCAAAGACAATGATCTAAGAGAGCTGCAAGACCGACTCATGATTGCTAAATGGAACCGCCAGAATGCTGCAAAAGCCAGAGAAGCGGCAAAGAGATATAAAACAGCAAAGGGGATTGACTGATGGATAGATGGGAATATTATAATCCGAATCCCGTTAAGGATAAGAGAACAGGAGATTGCGTTGTCCGGGCAATATGCAAGGCAACCGGTTTCGACTGGGAAACGGTATTCGCCGGATTAATGATACAGGCATGCACTCTGTCAGATATGCCATCAGCTAATTATGTCTGGGGAGCGTACCTTTACAAACATGGGTACAGACGCAAACTGATTGAGCAATCAGAACGGTATATCTATACAGTCAATGATTTTTGCGCAGACCATCCGACAGGTACATACATTTTATGCATAGATGGCCATGCAGTGACGGTACAGAATGGTAAATATTACGATACATGGGATAGTGGTAATGAGATCCCGGTATACTACTGGGAAAAGGAGTAGCTAAATGAGTATATCAGAATTTGTACAGATTTTCCTTTCTATCTGCGGAGGGGTGTCTATTGTCGGAGGCGCGGCAGCCGTAATCTTTAAATGGATTACACCGGCATTTCGACTTAATAAGCGAGTAGAGACACTGGAAGAACATGATAGACGAGATTATGAAAGTCTTCGGAGAATCGCAGAACGAGATTCATTAATTCTGGAAGTGTTATCAACCATGCTGGACAGTCAGATCAGTGGGAATAATGTGGAAGAATTAAAAAAAACAAAACAGAAGCTTACAAATTATCTTGCGCAGAATCAACGTTAGCATTAGTAAGGGGTATGCTCATGAAATTATATGTGTTCACGAAGAAAGATATAGACAGATTCTTGATAGAGTGTAATTTCACACCGGACGAAGAAATATTGTTCCGACTGAGATGTAAAGAACATACGCTCGAATACTGCGCTGAGCAGATGAACGTGAGTATATCTACGGCAAAACGGTTAAGCCGCCGGGTGAACAATAAAATAATTAAAGTGTGCTGATACTTTTTGGATACTAATTAGAGCCAGAAACGACCTGTTTCCGGTTCTTTTTTTATGTAAAAATATAATCAGAAAGGCGGTGTATAAGATGGCATTATATAACAATCCTTATCAATATAGCTTTGGCGTTCCGGGGCAAATGAACCAGTTCCAGCAACAGCCTGTCCAGATTCCAGCTCAACCAGTACAGCAACCACAGCAGAATAATAGCGGTATCCTGTGGGTATCCGGCGAAGTCGGCGCAAAATCCTATCTGGTAGCGCCCGGGACAAGTGTTTTGCTGATGGATTCAGAGAGTGAAAAGTTCTACATAAAATCCACAGATGTATCCGGTATGCCACAGCCACTGCGGACATTTGAATACCACGAGATAGGCTCTCAGATGCCGCCTAAACAGCCTGTTCAGAACATGGACAGTAAATATGTTACTCGACAGGAATACGATGATTTAAAAGCCAAATGCGACGCTATAGCAAGTCGATTAAATTCATTTTCTGAACCTGTTAGAACTAATACTGTACAAGAGTCAGCAATCAAGGGAGGAAACGCAGATGAGTAATCCATTATTTAACGCACTTGGCGGTGGGATGCCACAGGGGAACGGACCAATGCAGATGATACAGCAGTTTATGCAGTTTAAACAGAATTTTAAAGGAGACCCGAAGGAAGAAGTTCAGAAGATGTTGCAGTCTGGGAAGATTTCTCAACAGCAACTTAATCAGGTTCAGCAGATGGCAGGGCAATTCCAGAGTCTGCTGAAGAATATGAAATAGTACATTACAATCTGGCCAGATTGATGTAAATACACAAAAAGGAGATTATATTATGGATGGAAATTATAGTTTAGCAGATATTGCCGCTGCTACTGGAAACGGTAGAAATAATGACGGCATGTTTGGCGGAGATGGCGCATGGTGGCTTATCGTGCTTTTCTTGTTCGCATTTTGCGGATGGGGAAACAACGGCTGGGGCAATAACGGCAACGGCGGCGGATATGCAGCCACAGCAGCTACTCAAGCAGACATTCAGAGAGGATTTGATAACTCCGCAGTAATCAGCAAGCTTGACGGAATCAACAATGGTCTCTGTGATGGCTTCTATGCTATGAATAATGGTATGCTTACCGGATTTAACGGAATCAACACAAACATTATGCAGACTGGCTTCGGAATTCAGCAGGCTATTAATGCCGATACTGTAGCGAATATGCAGAATACCAATGCGCTCCAGGCACAGCTTGCAAACTGCTGCTGTGAAACAAGGGAAGCAATCCAGGGCATAAACTATAACATGGCACAGAATACCTGTGCATTGCAGAACACCATGAACAGTAACACAAGAGACATTATTGACAGCCAGAACGCAGGAACAAGAGCAATCCTTGATTACCTGTGCAACGAGAAGATATCCAATCTCCAGGCTGAAAACAATGACCTCAGACGCGCTGCTTCTCAGGACCGCCAGAGCGCACTTCTCACAACTGCAATGGCTTCACAGACACAGCAGCTCATTAATGCGATTAATCCGGCGCCGATTCCGGCATATCAGGTTCCTAATCCGAACACATATTACGGATGTGGATGCAACACTGGATGTAATTGCTGATAATTTCATATTGAGAGTATCTTTCGATTGATTTCGGATGTCGGCTTATGCCGTATTACACAGAGGGGCAGGCTGAGACCTGTCCTTTTGTGATATGAAAGGAGTATTTTTATGGCAGAATTTACAAATGTAGCTGCTCAGACTGTAGCAGCAAATGGAAACGTAGTATTTTCAAACACAGCAGTCAAAGGTTCTAACTGTATTCAACACAGAGAGGGAAGCGGAATTATTACGCTAAGAGGACTGACTAACCAGTGTAAAGCAAGATTTTTCGTGGATTTTTCTGGTAATATCGCAATTCCAACAGGTGGCACTGTCGGAGCTATTTCTCTGGCTATTGCAATCTCTGGCGAGCCGGTTCTTTCTTCTCAGATGATCTCCACACCGGCAGCAGTAGACCAGTATAATAATGTGTCCTCTGGCATCTATATTGATGTACCTCGTAATTGTTGCGTTAATATTGCAGTAGAGAATACCAGTGATCAGGCTATTTCTGTTGCGAACGCCAACATTGTTGCGACAAGAGAAGCTTAGGAGGTGTGATTATGAGAGATATTAAAGACTTATGCGCAAGAATTGAGGATGAGCTTTCCAAAATTGCTGATAATGGGCTGAACACTGGAAATCTGGAAATGACATACAAGCTGATTGATATGTATAAAGATATCAAGAATACGCAGTATTGGGACAAGAAAGTGGAATATTACAATACTGTCCTTGATGAGATGCGTGGTGGCTACAATGACGATTACAGCGAACGTGGAAGAAAGCGCGACAGCATGGGGAGATACAGCGCAAATGATGGCAGAATGATGCCGGATTACGACAGGGGTAATTCTTATGCCAGACGTAGTGAACATTATGTCAGAGGGCATTACAGCCGTTCTGATGGGAGAGACGCTTATGACGACTATATGACACAGAAGCAGAGCTATCGTTCCGGCAAATCTGAGGATTGCAAAAGGAAGATGCTTGCCGCTCTGGAAGAACATCTGGACGAACTTACAACAGAAATGAGCGATATGTCTAAAGATGCGGAGTGCCGGGAGGAACGCGATCTTGTTAAAAGATATGTGGAAAAACTCCGGGATATGCTTTAAAAACACAAAAAGTGGTAGAGAGGTAGTTAAAAGAAATCTGTTATAATGTAATTGTGCAGCAGGAAGCACAAGTAAAACGGTTGTTTTGACATTTTCGTTTTAATCCTCCTTTCTTTAATTTAGTAGCTGGTGCGCACGCTTTAATGGAAAGTTAAACAGGTTCGAATCCTGTCGTGCGTATTTGCCGTCTGGCACGCAAGATGGCTCACCTCCTTGATTAAGGTTTTTGTTATTCATGCTTTTCTTTAAAAAAAGAATAAATATCCGAAACAACTCGTGGTAGGCATAACACGTTAAATACCTTGCTAACCCGGGAATCCGGGTTATGTGGAATGTAGCTCAGTAGGAAGAGCGGAGATGCTGAATTCTTGACGTCAGAGGTTCAAGTCCTCTCATTCCATTACCCTGCCAGTGGTCTAACTGGCTTAATCCATTTACCTGCGGCGGCAGGTCAATAAACACGACCAGGAGGATGTTATGCAGAAACTTATTGACACATTAAAATCATTTGGAATCGAAATCCCGGAAGATAAACAGGCAGATGTGAAGAAAGCACTCTCTGAGCATTACAAAAATGCTAAGGAAGTAGCAAAAACCCTGTCGAAAGTCGAGGGTGAACGTGATGACTGGAAAGAACGTGCTGAAGCAGCAGAAGAGACCCTGAAAGGTTTTGACGGTATCGACCCGGCAAATGTTAAAACCGAGTTAGAGACTTGGAAACAGAAAGCGGCAGATGCAGAGAAAGAATTCAACGCAAAAATCTATGACCGTGATTTCTCAGATGCACTTAAAACAGCACTCGATGATGTTAAATTTTCCAGTGAGGCTGCAAAGAAATCAGTCATGGCAGACATCAAAGAAGCTGGATTAAAACTGAAAGACGGTAAAATCCTTGGACTGAACGATCTGATCGAGCAGATGAAACAGTTTGATGCATCCGCTTTTGTGGATGAATCTCAGCAGCGGGCTCAGCAGCAACAGGCGAGATTTACCACTCATGTTGGACAGCAGCAGATGCCGGGAAACATGACAAAGAAAGATATTGAAGCGATCAAAGACCCATCTGAGAGACAGGCTGCAATTGCTCAAAATATCCAGTTATTCCAGTGATTTTTTACACCGACTATACACCAGAGTATAGCCGCCAACCCAATGCCTTAACAATTATGGGTAGAAAGGATTTTTTATATGGCAGCAAAAGCTAATCTTATTATGACTAATGATATTCAGGTAAAGGCACGTGAGATTGACTTCGTTACCAGATTTGAGAGAAACTGGGAACACTTGCGTGAGATTCTTGGTATCATGCGTCCAATCAAAAAGACACCCGGAGCGGTTCTTAAATCGAAATACGCAGAAGGCACACTACAGGACGGAAATGTTAAAGAGGGCGAGGAAATCCCTTACAGCAAATTCACTGTAAAAGAAAAGCCTTATGCAGAAATGAGCATTGAGAAGTACGCAAAGGCTGTATCTATCGAAGCGATCAAAGATCACGGTTACGAGAACGCTGTTCAAATGACCGATGATGAATTCCTCTTCCAGCTTCAGACCAATGTTACTGAAAGATTTTATGATTATCTGAAAACAGGTACTCTCTCATTCACGGAAACCACTTTCCAGATGGCTCTGGCAATGGCTAAGGGTCGCGTAGAAAACAAATTTAAGCAGATGCACAGAAATGTGACTGGCGTTGTTGGATTTGTAAATATTCTGGACGTGTATGAGTACATCGGCGCAGCTGAGATTTCTATTCAGAACCAGTTCGGCTTCCAGTATGTGAAAGACTTCCTGGGATTCAATACGATTTTCTTACTGTCTGACAGTGAAATTCCGAGAGGAACAGTAATCGCTACGCCTGTTGAAAATATCGTTCTGTACTATGTTGACCCGAACGAATCTGATTTCGCAAGAGCGGGTCTTGTATATACTGTATCCGGTGAAACAAATCTGATCGGATTCCATACACAGGGCAATTACCACACAGCAGTGTCTGAATCATTCGCAATCATGGGACTTACCCTCTTTGCAGAATATATTGACGCTGTTGCTGTCGGAACTATCAACGCAACTCAGACGCTTGGAACTCTGACTGTAAACTCCACAGCAGGAAATAAGAGCGGAGATACAAAAGTGACTGTTACTCCGGAAAAAGTAAGCGCAGGAAATGTATATAAATACAAAGTTGCATCATCTGAGACTTCCGTAGAGTACGGACAGAATGTGAAGAACTGGAGCGCGTGGGATGGAAAATCTGACATTACCGCAACAACAGGACAGGTAATCACAGTGGTTGAGTGCGACAGTACCTATAAAGCACTGAGCGCCGGACACGCAACTGTAACAGCAAAATGATGATCACAGGAGGTAACTGGCATGGCTTACGCAGATTATGATTTTTACACAACTTCATACTTCGACTCTGTCGTGCCAGAAACCGACTTTCCACGACTGGCAGAAAGAGCCAGTGATTTTGTGGACATAATGACGTTTGACAGGTTGGTGGACGGACTGCCGAAAAACGAACGCTCACAGAAGCGCATCAAAAAGGCAGTCTGTTCACTGGCTGAATTAATGTATCAGATTGAGCTTGCTGAGAAGAATGCTACCAATGCCGCTGCGAGCGGTACATCAACCACAATCGGGTCCGGTGGTAGCACGACAGGCGTTGTAACATCTGTATCATCTGGCAGTGAATCCATCTCTTATGCCACACCTCAGCAGATTGGAGCGAGTGCAAAGGAATGGAGTGCTGTGTATGCCGCCGCCGGAGACGTACAGAAAACGAACGACTTACTTCTTAAGACGGCTTTACCGCTTCTAATGGGAGTAAGGACGGATGATGGAATACCAGTATTGTATGCAGGAGTGTGATTAATATGAAAAAGTTATTTATTTCTCAGCCCATGATGGGCAAGACAGACGAAGAAATTCTTGTAGTAAGAGAGAAAGCAATCAAAAGCGCGGAGAAACAGGTCGGCGAGCCTGTAGAAGTAATTGATTCTTTCTTCCAGTCAGCACCAGTTGACGCAAAGCCACTCTGGTATCTGGGTGAATCCCTCAAACTTCTGGCAGAAGCTGATGTGGCGTTTTTCGCCAAAGGATGGGACAAAGCCAGAGGGTGCAAGATTGAGAACACCTGTGCCATTGAATATGGAATTGAGACCATTATTGAGGACTACAGAAAGGACTAAGCTATGGACATTTCAACATTAGGCTCATGTGTAGCAATCGTTATGATCTGCTACATCGTAGGAATGGGCTGTAAAGCGTCAAAAAGAATCTCTGATGAATGGATTCCAGTAGTCATGGCAATTACTGGCGGGATTCTCGGAGCAGTCGGAATGGGAATTATCCCGGATTTCCCGGCAACAGATTATATCACAGCAGTTGCAGTCGGTATGTTTAACGGACTGTCGGCTACTGGTGTGAATCAGGTTATTAAGCAAAGTATTATGAAAGAGTGATTTTATGGGTGGACGTGGTGGAAGCAGTGGATTAAACAACGAGAAGCCAGTTTCTAAGTTAATGTCAAAAGTATATTTCAACTCTGCAAAGAAAAGTGACGCACTCAGAGGAAGTGGAATTGTCAAGAAAGACAATAAACTCGAGAAGGTCATTAATTCAGAAAACACTAGCTATTTTAAGTCAATCAAAACAAAGAGTGAAGCAGTAAAGACAATGAATTATATAAATGACAGACTGAGTGAGAGTAAAAGGAAAATCGCAAAACTTGGAAGTGCAGAGGCGTTATTTAAAAATCAAAGGCTTGCTATAGAACATCGAAAATTAGTCAATGCCAGCGTAGCCATGAGAGATGAAATGCACAAATTTTCAAAGACTTCTGAAAAAGGCGATACAAGTGCTTTGCACGATACAAGCCGTACTACCACCACTTATGACAGAGTCAGAAAGCGCAGAATGAAAAACTTTGATTCGTGGTTCTTTGGAAGTGGAAAGAAGTAATCTATGGCAAACCGAGAGACGAGTATAGCTTACGAAAATCTAAACCGCCGTATCTTTCCAGGTGTTGGTGAATATGGCATACCACAGATACACCCAGAGATATTCGAAGGGAACTGCGAATTTATCGGTTTTAATTACGCAAGAGGTAATTGCAAGAACCCAGAAGAGAAAGTGGTGCATTTCTTCTTGGATGATTACCAGTTTGATGCGTTGTGGAGAAATCCAGACAGGTACGTGGATAAGCTGAGCAAATTCCGGTACGTTCTGACACCGGATTTCAGCACCTACACCGATTTCCCTAAGGCAATCCAGATATATAACCATTATCGCAAGCACTGGATAGGTACATATCTGCAAGAATATGGTTGCCATGTGATTCCAACAATATCATGGAGTACGCCGGACTCATACGAATGGTGTTTTGACGGTGAGCCAGAGGGCGGCACGGTGGCGGTCAGCTCTGTTGGCTGTATGAACAGCAAGAAAAAGAAAGAACTATTTCTTTCCGGTTACAATGCCATGATTGAGAAATTGTACCCGGAAAGCATTATCTTTTACGGAAAAGTACCGGAAGAGTGCAAAGGTAATATTGTTAGAATCAAAGCCTTTTCTGATAAATTTAACGAGGTGAAGTGTAATGGGTGGTAGAGGCGGAACAAGTGGCTTTGGAAGTGGAAACGTTGTTATACATAAGCAAGCCGAGCCAAATAAGCAAGGATACTCCTATTATATGACTGGGACGAGAAATGTAATATCGAACTGGGACGATGAGGGTAATTATCATGCCAAGGGAATCTCCAAGAAAGAGGATGTTAGACAACGCTTTGACAGCGTAGAAGAAGCCATTAAATACGCAAAGAAGAACAGATATAAATATTTAAAGCTGTAAAAAGGAGGGTATCATGTACGAAAAAACAGTGACGATTTTCAATTATTACGAAAGCAAAACGACTGGAGATGCGTACTGGTATCCTCATGTTTTATCCGGTGTCGACCTTATTACGGACAAGGGGGCAATCCTTAAGAAGTACGGGCCAGACGCAACAGACAACGCACAGTTGCACGTACGATATACTGTCCAGAACGGAGAAATAACCATTGCTGACAAGAGTGGCAAGATTCTCCCGTATGTACCGCCTAAAGAGTGGAAAAGGCAGATCAACAATGCCCTGGAAGACACTATCACATTCTCAGATGAATCGTTCTTCTGGGAGGGTGAGTGGACTGGTGGAACAGTCACTGATGGTGATTACCGAAATGGATTCTATCAGTACATGAATCAAAATAAAGACAATGTATTCAAAATCACAAGCGTGGGTGGACCGTACAGCCTGATTCCACACTTTGAAATTCTTGGTAAATAGCATGAGCAGAACAAAGCATTTTAAAGGTTTTACTATCGTTGATGGAGACATGAAAGTTAATCTGAATATGAGTCGTTTTTCAAGGCAGTACCAGGAAGCACAGTATCTCCTTGATGGGATGGTAATGGACAGTATGGTGCCATTTATGCCGATGATTACAGGGGACTTTATCAACCGAACAAGAGTTGAGAGTGCATCCTTACAAGGAACTGGGAAAGTGTGCGCAGCGGCGGCACCTTATGGACGTTTTTTGTATGAGGGAAAAGGAATGGTTGACGAAGCAACTGGAAGTCCCTACGCAAGACGTGGAGCAAAGAAAGTTCTTGTCAGTCAGTTCTCTGGTCGGACAGCTGCAAAGGAGAATCTTGAATACACCAGACAGGCGCACCCACAGGCACAGGCAAAATGGTTTGATGCCGCTAAACGGCAATACGGCAGTACATGGATTCGCAAAGTAAAAGCACAAGCAGGAGGTGGACGACATGACAGATAAGCCAATTGGCAAAGATGCAACCGGATATGAGATTTTGACAGATGCCATGAAAGCACTTCTGAACCAGTATCCAGGGCTATATCAGGGCGAAAGCATCAAGTTCGAAGAACTGAACAAAGATTCCGGAATCGCTTTCTCGGCAGATAACGGCGCCTTGATCTATTCGGAAAAAGAAGATGTCTGTGGAGTGATGCACCAGGTATGTCAGTATCCATTTTATGTGGTTTACCGCACGGCATCCGACAAAGAACGGCAGAAGTTATCTGTTCAGAAGTTTCTGGACAGTCTCGGTAAATGGATATGCCGGGAACCAGTTGTCATAAATGGCTCTGAGACGCGCTTAAATGCGTTTCCAGAGCTTTCACAGGGGCGAGTGATAAAACGTATAACCCGTGACAACTCCTATGGTTTAGAGCCGCAGGAGAACGGCGTACAGGACTGGTTATTGCCATTATCGGTACGCTACGAAAACACTTATGAAGTAATATAACAAGTAACAACCGGCTATCAATTGGAGATAGTCGCTAACCTACACAGCCTTTAAAATTATAGGCAGAAAGGACATTTCTATGGCAGTTACAGGCAAGATTGACCGTAAATATATGGCTCATTACATTGATGCCGGTTCTCTTTGTGGAGGGCTGACACCGAAATATGAGCGTCTTGGAAAGGACCTGGAAGAGTACAACATCGAACTCAACCCGGATACCGAAACATCTAAAAACATCCTTGGAGAATCCACATTTAAGCATAACGGCTATGAAGTTTCTTCTGACGCTGATCCGTTCTATGCAGACACTACTTCCGATCTGTTCACGGCGTTACAGAAAATCGTTGATGGACGCCTCAAAGACGATAACCTCAAGACAAAAGCAGTTGAAGTTCATCTCTGGACAGAAGCCACAGCAGGCAAGTATGAAGCATACCAGCAGGATTGCTACGTTGTGCCGACCTCCTACGGCGGTGATACATCCGGCTATCAGATTCCGTTCACAGTTAATTACGTTGGAGAGCGCGTCAAAGGTAAATTTGACATTGCTTCCGGCTCATTTACAGCTGACAGCGAATAATTTTAGGAGGATATGGAAAATGGCAAAAACAATTAATACAAACATTGATGATGGGTTTCTTCTTTTCACATTCACAAATAAACAGGGTGAAGTGTTCTCTTCATTCAAGTTGAATCCTACTGACATTAACGTTGCAGCAAGAGCGGAAGAATTGGAAACTTTCTTTGAACAGGCTCAGGAATCTGTTAAAAATGTTTCTTCTAGCAAAGAAATGGCGGAGATTAATAAGCAGATTGAGGACAAAATCAATTATATGCTCGGATACGAAGCATCTAAGGATTTATTTAAAGAACCAATTACCGCAACAACTGTGTTTGGAAATGGTCAAGTGTTCGCCTATATTGTACTTGATAAGATTTCAGAAGCAATTGCACCGGAAATCGAAAAAAGAAAGGAAAAAATGCAGGCTACTGTTGATAAGTATACGGAGAAATACACAAAATGACCGCCTATGAGTTACCCACCTCACTAAAAATCAGTGGGGTGGATTTTTCTATCAGAACAGATTTTCGTGCGATTATTGATATTCTAATTGCCATGAACGACCCGGAATTAGACGAGCAGGCAAAAGCAGTTGTTATGTTGCAGATTCTGTTCGAGGATTGGCAAAGTATACCGCCGGAACACTTATCTGAAGCCTGTCAGAAAGCGTGTGAATTTATTGACTGCGGACAGACTGATGATAACTCAAACAAACCAAAACCCCGTTTGATGGATTGGGAGCAGGATGGAGATATGATTGTACCGGCAGTAAACAAGGTTGCCGGAAAAGAAATCAGAGCTATTCCGTATATGCACTGGTGGACGTTCTTCGGATACTTCATGGAATCTGGTGAATGTTTATTTAATACGGTCGTTGGAATCCGTTCAAAAAAAGCAAAAGGTGAAAAACTAGATAAGTGGGAAAAGAAATTCTATCAGGAAAATAAAAACATCATTGATATAAAAACACGTCTCAGCGACGAGGAGCAAGCTTATAAAGATAAGCTGAATGAGATGTTGAACCTCAAATAGTTAGGAGGTGGACACATGGCTGCTGATGGCTCAGTCATTATTGATACCAGAATGGATACAACCGGTGTCCAGAACGGCGTGTCAGCAATCAAACAGTCATTTAATGGACTTGGCAGCGTAGTAAAAAAAATAGGCATACTGATTGGCGGAGCATTCGCAATTGGGAAATTGACCCAGTTTGGAAAAGAGTGTGTAGAACTTGGTTCTAATCTGGCAGAAGTGCAAAACGTGGTCGATGTTACATTTACAACCATGTCGGATAAGGTTAATGAATTCGCAAAGAACGCTATGACCTCAGCCGGGCTGTCAGAGACGATGGCAAAACAGTATGTTGGTACGTTCGGAGCAATGTCTAAGTCGTTCGGATTCTCAGAAGCACAGGCTTATGATATGTCAACGGCTCTAACACAGCTAACTGGTGATGTGGCATCATTCTATAACATCAGCCAAGACTTGGCTTATATTAAGCTGAAATCAGTGTTTACGGGAGAAACGGAAACACTCAAGGACCTCGGCGTGGTAATGACCCAGTCAGCACTTGATCAGTACGCACTTGCTAATGGCTATGGGAAAACCACATCTGAAATGACAGAGCAGGAGAAAGTGGCTCTTCGTCTGGCTTTTGTACAGAAACAGTTGTCAGCCGCATCTGGAGACTTTATCCGTACTTCTGATAGCTGGGCGAACCAAGTGCGAGTGATGCAGTTACAGCTGCAATCTCTCAAGGCAACAGTCGGACAGGGATTGATTAATATTTTCACGCCTGTTCTGAAAGTTATCAATATCTTACTCGGTAAGTTAGCAACTCTGGCAAATGCCTTCAAGTCATTTACGGAATTGATTACTGGAAAGAAGTCATCAGGTCAAACAGGTGCTAGTGGCGCAGGCCTTGCCGGAACAGATGCGATAGCCGATACGGCCGACCAATACGGAGATGCTGCCGACAATGCCGAAAAGTTGGCAGATGCGACAAATAAAACAGCGAATGCGACTAAAAAAGCTACTAAGGCGGCAAAAGGATATCTTAATCCACTTGACGAAATAAATAATTATTCAACGAACAAAAGTACGGGTTCATCATCAAAAGTACCGGGTGCAACCGGCGGGCTTGCAGATCAGATGAAAGATGCTGTACAAAATGTTGATTACGGAAAGATGGCAGAGGGTGAGACAGTCCTTGACAAGATGTCAAAACCGCTAAAAAAGATAATTGACAGGTTTAAACAGCTGGCTAAGTTAGTCGCAAAGGGATTCTGGGATGGATTAGGAGATTACGAGCCGATTTTTGACGGAATAAAAAAGGATCTTGATTCCATATGGAAATCTTTAAAGGATATCTTCACTGATTCAGAAGTTACTAAAGCAGCAAATAATTTTTTCGATTCATTTGCATATGCAATTGGACAAGTTGCTGGCTCATTTGCCAGAATCGGATTGACAATTGCGCAAAACATTATAGGCGGAATCGAGAAGTTTCTAAAGCAGAACGTGCAAAGAATAAAGAACTATCTAATAGATATGTTCAACATCGGTGCTGAAATTTCACAAATCGCAGGAAATCTTGCAGTTGCTTTCGCAGATGTTTTCTCGGTTTTCGGCGGAGAAACCGCACAGCAGATTACAGCAGACTTAATCGGAATCTTTGCTGAAATTGGAATGGTCCTTACAGAAACGGCTGCAAAACTTGGCAGGGATATCCTAAACATGATTGCACAGCCTTTTATCGACAACAAGGACATTTTAAAGTCAGCAATCGAGGGTAGCCTCGGAGTAATAGAAACCGTAACGAGTGGGGTCTTAACAGTTGTTCAAAACCTTAGTGACGCAGTATCAAGATTATACGATGAGCATGTAAAACCGTTCTTTGATTCTATAGCAGATGGATTATCAAGTATACTTGAAACTCTAATAACTGGATATAACACATACATTCTTCCGGTGCTACAAGGACTGGCAGAACAAATTAAAGGGCTGCTAGAGGGACCGTTAGGGGATGCTATCCTAAAAATAGAAGCATTTCTCGGCAAGCTTATTGATTCTCTGAAGCTTCTGTGGGAGTCGGTGTTAGTGCCTTTAATTAACTGGATAATCGCGAATTTACTTCCGGTTGTGGCAGAAATAATTGACGTTGTAGGCACTGTGGCAATCAAAGTCATAAAATCATTAATTAAAATTATTGGTGATGTAGCAGACACTCTGAGCGGAATCATTGATTTCCTTGTAGGCGTTTTTACGGGAGACTGGGAACTGGCTTGGCAAGGAATAAAAGAGATTGCAGATGGAATATGGAATCTTATTAAAGACATTATAACTGGCACATGGGACGTAATTAAAACTGTGACGAAAGGCGCACTTAAAATAATAAAAACCGTCATTAGCACTGCCTGGAACGCAATCAAGACAGCGACTTCAACAGTCTGGAATGCCATTAAAAAAACGCTTTCTAATTTATGGAGTGCTCTTAAAGCCACCGCGAATACAGTATTTAACGCAATCAAAAATAAAGTTACAGGTGTGTGGGATAGTGTAAAAAACAAAACATCCCAAGTATGGGAAAGCGTAACTACATTTGTTTCCGATAAAGTAGAAGCGATAAAAAATGCTATCACTAATAAGTTTAATGCCGCCAGAGATGCAGTCAGATCTGCATTTGAAGGCATTGTGAATTTTATTAAAGCCCCGATTAATCAGGCAATCAGTATTGTTAATAATGCAGTTGGGATGATTAATAATGCAATTGGCGGAATCGAATCCGCGTTTTCTTTCGGACCATGGAATGTACCTACACCATTCGGAACAAAGAGAATCGGGTTCCATGCAACGTTCCCGCGTGTCGGAACTATTCCGTATCTGGCCAGCGGTGCAGTTATTCCACCGCGAAGTGAATTTCTTGCAGTATTAGGAGATCAAAAGAAAGGAAATAACCTGGAAGCGCCGGAAAGCCTGTTGCGTCAGATTGTCCGGGAAGAGTCAGGGAAAGGGCAGGGAAATGGAAACACTTACAATGTTACAGTCAATGCATCTGGCAGAAAACTATTAGACATTATCATTGATGAAGCAGAGCTTAGGAGACGCAGAAACGGCGGTCAGAATCCATTCTTGTTAGGAGGTGTGTAAATGGCACAGGAGCAGTTTAAGATTGACGGGGTCATTATAAAGGCCCCTGATACATATAAGCCAGTGTTCGCAACTACATCCACAGAAAGTTCCAAAAGGAGTCAGGATTTAGTTATGCATAACACACCAATGGGAACCATTGCTGGGTATGACATGGAATGGGGCGAACTTAAATGGGGAGAGATTGCAACGATTCTCAACTCTATGATCAACAAAAGTCAGTTCACATTTCATCACAAAGATCCTCGAACCCCCGGCAAATGGATTGACAAGACGTTCTATGCATCTAATTTCAACATGGCAGCGCAAACACTCAAGGATAATGAGGAACGATGGACAGGATTAACTATTAATGTAAGGAGCATTCGACCGGTATGATTAATGTTACAAATCAGTTAAAAACAGAATCTCTCTTAAATAGCAACTATTATGTTACGGCGAATGCGGTGCTGCGTGATGGGACAACTTTAAGCCTGGAAAAAGAAGATTTCTACCTTGACGGAAACGGCATTGTAGATTCTTCTGATTCCGGGGACTTCCCGATAGGTGTAGCTATTGAAAAAACAGCAACATTGGCACTGGTCAATGATGATGGTAGGTTCTCTGACTACAACTTTGCCGGAGCACAGTTCACTCTATTTTTAAATTTGCAGCTGTCTGATAGATTGGAGACTATTCGTCGCGGCACATTCATCGTATCAAAAAAACCCGCCACGTCCGATGAGATCAATCTTACTTTGCTGGATTATATGAGCAAGGCAGAGACGGATTACAACACAAATCTTATTTTTCCATGCTCTGTCAGAGAGGTTTTAGAAGATGCCTGCCAGCAGACCGGGATTGTGTTAGGTGACGCAGTATTTAAAAATGCAGACTATCAGGTGCAGAAGAAGCCCGAGAACACCACTTTTAGAGCAGTAATCGGTATGGTTGCAGCTCTGGCAGGCGGCAACGCTCGCATTGATGAGAATGATAATTTGCGAATCATCACTTTTGACGATGGTGCAGACACTATTACCTTAGAAACAGTTCCATGGTGCGACATTAACGGAAACACTATTCTTGACATTGATAGTAACGAGATTGAGACAATTCTCGAGCGAAAAGGATTTAAGCCAAATTTTATCAATAACCTTACCTATGATGTTGACGATGTAGTTGTTACTGGGGTCAAGTATACAGATAATGAGACGGAATACAAGTACGGTACAGACGGATATGTCATCACGATTGACAACAAGCTTCTGAGTGGCAATGAACAGACGGGTGTTGACCTGATCGGAAAAGAACTTGTTGGTATGAGATTAAGGCCATTCTCTTGTGACAGCATAGCAATCGGATACGCCACATTTGGAGATAGAATTACATTTTCCGACATTAAAGGCAATATTTACTATTCATATCTGACAGATGTAGACTTCGCATTCTCTGGCAGTACGAGCTTCTCTTGTAATGCAAAGAGCATGGAAGATATTGACGCAGATTATCCCGACAGTATGCAGGTAGAAGTTGATAACCTTAAGAAAGATTCCGAAAAGAAAATCACCGCTTACGATGCAAAATTAAAGCAGATGAACGAATTAGCTGCAAACACACTTGGATTTTATTTTACTGAGGAAATTCAGCCAGACGGGTCTTCAATATCATATCGCCATGATAAACCATCCTTGAAAGATTCAAAAGTGATTTATAAAACAGGTGTAGATGGATTCTTCCTTTCAGTTGATGGTGGAAACACCTGGAAAGCAGGATTTGATTCCAATGGAGATGCAGTTCTGAATATATTGTACGCGATTGGCATTCAGTCTGACTGGATTAATACTAGGGGATTCACGGCAAAAGACAATGACGGCAACATTACGTTCCGCATTGACGCAGAGACAGGGGCTGTCAATCTTAATGCTACAGAACTCACAATCAAAGGAAAAACGCCTGAAAATGTCGCAAATGCCGAGGTTGAGAAATTTATTACAGAAGTGTATTCTCCACAGATTAAGGTTCTCCAGGAGCAGATTGACGGGCAGATAGAAGCATTCTTTGGAGACTATGTTCCTGATGGTAACAATGAACCGGCATCCACTTGGGCAGATGATACAACCAAAGAGAAACACTTAGGTGACCTGTTTTATATTGTAAACAACGAAGAATATGGCGGACAGGCTTACAGATATGCAAAGATTAATGGCGAATACAAGTGGGATTATGTAAAAGACACTGCGGTGGTCAAAGCTCTGGCTGATGCGGCGCAGGCACAAAACACGGCAAATTCAAAGAAAAGAATTTTCGGAGCAGAGCCGGTGCCGCCTTACGATATTGACGATTTATGGGTTCAGGGAAAGACAGGGGACATTCTTAAGTGTCAAAAGGCAAAGGCAGAGGGCGCAAGCTATGACGCCGATGACTGGGTGAGAGCATCTAAGTATACAGATGATTCAGCAGTTACAGCCTTTATCAAAGGCGTTTTTGCCGATACGATTGAAAGCCTCCAAGAGCAACTTGATGGTAAGATTCAGACCTGGAGCCAGGATACAGACCCGGCGCTTGAATGGATAGAAACAGAAGAGATTCCGTGGACAGATGTTGATGGCAATTCCATTCTGGACGTAGGCGGAAATGAGATTTTAATTGTTTGGGAAAAAGGTAAATATATCCACAAAGGAGACCTTTGGCAGAATACCGCCAATAACACGCGTTGGCGTTGGGACGGAAATAAATGGGTAGAACAGGAAGTACCAGACTATCTGTTTGATAAGATTGATGGGAAAGCGGCAGTTTATTTTGAACAACCTAAACCACCATATAATGAGGGAGATTTCTGGGTCACATCAAAAGCAGATGGCGAAGCTTCTATCAAAACAGCGGTTAGAAGCCGGTCGGATGGTGCATTTACCGATACTGACTGGATTGATTTCAAATATGTGGACAAAACCGATATTGATAATGCAGTCAAAGAGTATGACACAAGTCTTGGACAGGATGAAGTATTTAATAAGCTTACTAATGGCGGTGAAGAGCAAGGCATATATATCAAGGACAAGAAGCTGTATATTAATGCAAATTATATCCTTGCTGGTGTCCTTGCAGGAAAATTTATAAACGCTAAAGGTATTAAGGTTATTGACAGCGATAACCAAATCACGCTCCATATTGATGACAATGGAAAGGTACACATTGCCGCGACAGAGTTTTCGTTAAAAGGAAAAGCTGTATCCGAAATAGCAAAAGATACAGCGTCTAATACCGCGACTGAAATCGCGACAAAATATGCAACGTTGAGTGTGCTGTTATCAAATGAATTCCAGGGAATCCCAACAGATTCATCTGGCAAATATACTACATTTCCGACATGCAAAACTACGGTAACTGTACTGTATGGTGCTGAGAACGTTACCGCACAATCAAATATTTCATTCTCTGCGGAAAACGGAATAAGTGGTTCTGCGTCAGGGGCAACGTACACGGTCTCTGGACTGTCCGTGGACAGTGGCACAATCACAGCAACTGCAACTTACAATGGGATGACCGCAAAGAAAGAATTTGTAGTTGTGAAGCAAAAGCAAGGTGATACCGGAAATGGAATCTCGAAGATTGTACAGCATTATCTCGCTACGTCCAGTTCGTCTGGTGTATCAACAAGCAGTTCTGGATGGACAGAAGCTGTGCAGACTCCAACACCGGACAAGCGGTACTTATGGAACTATGAGGAGACTTTCTTTACAAACGGGTCTAAGACAACAACACTTCCTCACGTGATTGGCGTATATGGAGAAAAAGGTAAAGACGGACAGGACGGAAAAGATGCCAGTGAAATGACCCAGTTGGATATTTTTAATAAATTAACCAACAACGGGGAAACACAGGGGCTATATCTTTATAACAACAAGGTGTATCTGAATGCCTCGTATATTGACACTGGCGAGCTAGCGGGATGGGAAGTCGGATATAAAAAACTTTCGGCAAAAAATGGCACGTATGGAGAAGTAACACTGGACGCTTCGACTGGAGAGATTTATTCGGAAACGAATACAGGGGTGTATGTACCAGGATATGGTACACTGTATGGAACACGAATTAGAGGAATCAACTTTTATACAGGAACCGTACATGCAAGTTCAGTCTCAGTTAATACTAGCGTTTCAGCAAGCAACTTTTCAGCGTCAAGCAAAGTTACAGCAGGTACACACATAGAGGCCAAAGGTCATTTTTACAGTATAGGCACAGGTACCGACCTCGCAGATTTAAGCGTGCGTGGCACGAAGAAAAGAATCCTGCCAACGAAGGACTATGGTACACAGGCGTTTTACTGCTATGAAATGGCTTCGCCCATATTCGGAGATATTGGAGAAGCATCCATATCAGAAGATGGCACATGCCTGATAGATATAGACGATATATTTCAAGAATCTACTAATGTAGGGATTGAATACTATGTTTTCTTGCAAAAGGAAGGAGATGGCGATTGTTGGGTAGATAAAAAGGAACAGACATATTTCATTGTTAAAGGTACTCCGGGACTTAAATTTGCATTCGAAATTAAAGCACGACAAGCTGACTATGAGCACATGCGGTTTGCCGATGCGAGTGAGACGGCTTATGACAGAGCAATAGATACAGACATGCCGGAACCAGACTACGGCGAAAGCCTTGAAGTATCAGAACCAGATTATGAAAAGGAACTTTTTAATGACAGAAAAAACATTATTGACGAAATGGGGAAATTATAATGAAGAAAATTCTTACAAGTTTTATGAATCTTAGCACAGGAGAGGGAAGTCGTATCGCTTACACCTATTCTGAGGTAAACGAGGAAACAGGAGAAGTTGTCAGCCAGAATAATAAAGGCAATTTTCTTGTGATGAATGACGATGTACAGGCTCATCTTGATGCAGTTAAAAAATATATCCGGGACAAATATTTAGTATAAGGAGGAAGCGGTTATGCCAAAGTGGACAGATTACACGATAAAAACAGAACCCGCAGATAATGATGAAGTAATGGTACTTGATACAGCAGGCAAGGCAAACAAACGTCTTAGTTTGTCGGCGCTGTTGGGTTTTATTGAAAATAAAATAATGAGCAGAAGATTTGATAATTTAAACACTACTGACAAAACTGTTTTGGGGGCTATCAATGAGGTTGACAGCAATGGGAAACAGTTAAAACAGAGGGTTGATAATATATCAAATTTACCTGATGGTTCAACCACGGCAGACGCTGAACTTGTTGATATTCGAGTTGGTGCGAATGGAGTTACTTATTCTAGTGCAGGCGAAGCTGTACGCGAACAATTTAAAGGCAATGACGAAAAGATTAATTCATTAAAGGAAGATATATCCAACAAAATCACCAAATTCTACGCTAGTTCACAAGGCGAAACTCATCTTGCCGATTCTGACAATGGCAAAATTATGGATATGATGCTGTATGGGAAGTCTGAGCAGAAACAGTATAGTGGGAAGAATCTGCTGAATGCTACTTTGCAGACTACTACACAGAATGGTGTTACTTGTACCGCGAATGGCGATGGAACTTATACTATAAATGGTACAGCTACGTCGGATACTCTCTTTCATATAGGATATTTCATTTTTGAAAAAGATACAAAATATAAAATTGTCGGATGTCCTCAGGGTGGTAGCTTAAACACATTATATAGATTAGACGGTTCACTGAATGCTAATTCAGATACAGGAAACGGGATTGTATATTCCGGAGATGGAAACAAAAGAAATGCCAGAATTGTTGTGTTCAATGGGGCTACAGTAAACAACCTCCTCTTCAAACCAATGATAACCACTGACCTAACCGCCACCTACGATGATTTCGAACCCTACACCGGTGGTATCCCAAGCCCGAACCCTGATTATCCGCAGGAGATTAAGAGCGTTGCGAATCCGACTGTGAAGGTGTGTGGGAAGAATTTATTGAATCCTACATTGTTTAAAGACTATCTACTTACAATGCATGGAGTCACTTGCAAAAGCGTAACTGACGAAACGGGTTCATATTTTTTACTTGACGGTACAGCAGATTCTGAAACTGATTTTTGGATACAGGGTAATACTGTGTTTACATATGATGGCTCGGCTGATAAACTAACTATTTCTGTGAGAGAAGCATGTCCAGATTCGTATTATTTATGTGTAGGTAGACTAGAAAAGGATTTTAGAAATACTAAAGCAGTTACAACATCTTTAAAATCTTTTTCGTTTTACATTCATGTATTAAAGGGTGCTGTAATAAACAATTATAGAATCTATGTTCAGGTTGAAGTTGGAGATATTGCCACTGACTATGAACCTTACCACGAACAGACCGTCACTCTCCCATACACTCTCAACGCAATCCCTGTAAGTTCAGGTGGTAACGTCACAATTGATGGTCAGCAGTATATTGCAGATTATGTGGATGTGGAACGTGGGAAACGAATAAAGATGGTTGGAGAAGTTGATTTAGGATCACTGGATTGGACATATATGACAAGATATACGGCATTTGTAGCTAATGTTAGTGGAAAAGCTGACGGTCAAAATATGCTCTGTTCAATGTACATTAATTATGGAACAGCAAATTTAAGTAGTATGCCAGATATGTATATCTGTGCGAACAGTAGAGGTGAACAGTTTTTTATTAAAAATAGCAAATATACTGATGCAGATGCATTTAAACAAGCAATGTCCGGAGCAATGCTTTATTATGAACTTGCTACACCCGAAGAAATCGACCTCACCACAGAGGAAATCAAAGCATTCGAACTCCTACAAACATATTATCCAACTACAAACATCAGCGTCAATAGCGAACAGCTTGACGGATATACAGTATTCAATTATCCAATTTCGATGAAAAACGGATGGGATTATGTTAAGAAACAGCTCAATGACAATCGTGATTACATCTATAATATGGACACAAAGACACAGGACATCGACACACAGGCGGCAGAGGCTTACGTCAACAGTGAATACGCAGTAGCATTAACAGAATTGGAGGTATGATTATGTTATATAGAACATTACTGAAACTTAAAGAGAGAAACGGTCTGACAGATGATTTAAAGAATAAGATTGATATTTTCTTTGCAACGGGCAGAATTACTGAGGAACAGTATAATGAGCTGATGGATGTTAATAAGGAAGAAGAATCGAAAGCGGAAACTAATTAACTCCAGAATCTTTCATAAAATTTACAAAATACCTATCCAGATAAAATAGTCTAATTGTGTCAGTATAAAATATAGGAGATTTTCATATGACAAACGAACAGAAAACGGTTCTCAGAAAGATTATTTATGCAACTGAAACCGGCGGACAGGTTTATGGACAGCAGGATTATTCGGACTTCACGGAAGCCTACACCAATTCTTCCGAAGAACACGCAATTACAATCGGTGCCGGACAGTGGTACGCAACCGAAGCACAAACACTTTTGAAACGGATTCATGATGCAGATACGGAAGCATGGAACCGACTGGATAATATCGGATTATGGGAGCAGGTGCAGGAGGCAGACTGGTCTTGCTTTAACATTTCCAGAAACAGCCAGTTTGCAAATTTAATCGTTCAGCTTATTTCGTCCAAAATCGGCGTTAAATGTCAGGATAACATTATGGATGAACAATTAGCCACTTATGCAGATGAAGCCCTTAAACAGGGCGTTACTGACGCTAGAGGGCAAGCTATGTGTGTGAACTTCAGACACCAAGGTGGACTAGGGGCAGTAACGAGGATTCTGGCAAAGACTCAGAAACCATATGCACTCGACAATCTCTATGCAGCCTGCCAGACCGATACAGGGAATCAAGTGGGAGTATATAAGGACAGGCAGAGATTTATTTATAACGCATTAAAAACATATTTTCCAGAAAGTGAGGATAAGAGCATGAACGCAATTGACAAATTAATCCAGATTGCAAAGAATGAAGTTGGATATCTTGAAAAGGCAAGCAATAGCCAACTTGATAGCAAAACTGCAAATGCCGGAGAAAATAATTACACAAAATATTGGCGAGATATTAAGCCGGATTATCAGGGACAGCCGTGGTGTGCAGCGTTTGTTTCGTGGTGCATGATGAAAGCATTCGGATTAGACACAGCAAAGAAACTCTTAAAACACTGGCCATACGTTTATTGTCCGACAATGGCAGATTTGTTTACTTTGAATGCAAATCCAAAGATGGGTGATATTGTAATTTTCAAACGTAATGGAGAATTTACACACACCGGAATCGTAATAAAGGTGTCAGGAGATCGGTTCTGGACAGTCGAAGGGAATACTTCTAGTGGCTCTACGATTATCGTAAATGACGGTGGCGTGTGCCAGAAAAGCTACTACAACAGCAACCTCCCGGGAACAAAATTCTGCACTCCAAACTACAGTTTAGTTAAAAATACAGCATCAACTTCGGACTCTGATGTAGTCAAAAAACAGAACACAAGAGCCTACATTGCGCAGATTAAAAAAGACACAAAATGTTATACAAAATCAAACAAAAATAGCCCATCTAAACTGTTTCCAAAACTGAAAAAAGGTGCAGTTGTAGAGGTAATGAAATACACCGAAACTGACGGTTCCGGGCTGAAATGGTACTTCGTCAGAATCCCGTACCCGAATGATGATGGGTTTGTATTTGAGTTTGTCCCGAAGGGCGTATTTACCAGAATTTCAGAAATTCATAAATAAAAGCTCCCGGGGATAGTACCCCGGGAATCATGCTTCTTATAACATATTGTATCATTTCGTTTTGTAAATCCTATTAGTTCGTTGGACACACGTTAGTCACAAATAAAAAAATCATTTCCTAATTGAATATCCTCTAAATTACTGTATTTAAAGGACTTTCTGATATTTGCATAGTTCTAATTAATATCCTGATTGAATACAATTAGAATAATGAAAATGAAATGAGTGAATTCCTTGCAAAATCGCTGAGAATGTTGATTTTACAAGGGTTTCACGCGTTTTTATGTTATGAATTGTGATGAATAAAATTGATAAAATAAGATTCCGTTAGTCACAGTTAGTCACAAATGGGACTTTTATCTTTTCAATCTCTGTTCGGAGTTCTTTCAGCGTTCTGTGTCCGTACACAGCATTTGTAACATCTCCACCAAAGGAGTGGCCGAGCATCCGTTTTCGGTCGTTCTCCCGGACTCCGTATTTTTCGCACAGTGCAGAAAAGGTGTGCCGACAGTCGTGCGGCGTGTGTTTCGGATTACCGACGATTCCTAAGCGTTCCAGTGTAGGATAGAACAGCGCTTTTCTGTGATGCTGCTGAGTATATACGCATAGTTTTCCATCTTGTGTCAGCACTTTCTGTTCGACAAAATGGTATATAGCGGGATGTATCGGGACAATTCTGTTTTTACCGGCTTTTGTTTTGATACCACCTTGGAAGTATCTTTCTTCTAAGTTGGTTGTAAGTTTTAACACTTCACCGATTCTCCAGCCGGAGTAACACATAATAAGAATGAGCTGCACTTCTGGATCGTCGGTATTATTCCATAGCACTTGCATTTCCTGATCAGAAAAGGGCGTTCCATGTTCGGTGTCATTATCAGCATTGACATGGACATATAACGCCTTATTTTCCGTTACAATTTCTGAGTAAACAGCATATTTATACATCTGCTTGAACAGCGTAAGAATCGCCATAAGACTCTGACGTTTTAACGGGCAGTCATCAATTACCTTTTGCAGATCAGGTGCTTTTAAATCCTCGAATACACGATTATACAGAGCCGTGCAGTTTGAGTAAGCGGTCTGGTAAGCTATTTTTGAACTATAAGAAAGTTTTGAACCCTCTGGAAACTTCCATGCGTAAAACTTCTCATATACCTCTGAAAACGTCAATTTCTTGATTTCCGGGTGTTTATCCTCGACACCCTTGATTGTATTGTAGTCAGCAATCAAACGAGTAACAAGGGTATCTACGTCCGTTGTAGGTGATATCTCAAGGTCTCGTTCCATCCCTGGCTGATATGTTCCTGCCTTGTATGCGGTCAGTACAGTAAATCCTTTAATCCAGTCGTCTACATAGCAGATTGCAGGCGGGCGGACGGGCTTTCCAGTCTTTTCATCCAGTACTGCCGGAGGATGGACCGCAAATGGATTCCTGCGGTTGCCGCCCAAGTACCGTATTGTTCCGAAACTGTTAGGGAGCTTCGGGTATTTCTTTCTTTTCTTCGCCATTTTTATTCCCTCTTTCTGTAGCTGTATTTAGGTATAAAAATAACAGCCGAACAAATTTTCTGACTTGCCCGACTGCTCCGAAGATGATACAATATGTTTTGCCAGAATATTACATTTCTTCGGAGATGTATAAATGCCACCTCGGTACGCCAATGCCGGGGTGGTTTTTACTAGTTATGTGATTTCCAATTTACTCTCATTACAATTCCTACAATCCAATAAATTCCACCAGTGAAGATTCCTAAAATGAAAATCCAAAACCAACTTAAATACCATGGCATTTTCCGTCTTATATACGGCGTACCTGAACTTGCCGCTGAGGACGCAGAGGAAGACGCAGAATTGTTAATGACGATGTCTCTGTTGTTAGAAGTCAACTGCTCTACTTGCTTTCCGCACTTAGGACACACTACGCAGTCGTCGTCGATAAGTTCTCCGCAGTGCTTACAATATTTTTTCTTTTCATTCATGATAAACACCCTCCCGATATGTTTTCACCACGTTTCGCACTTTTCATGCGGATTATGTATTTTGTACCGCTGATTTTGCAATATTATGTAAAGTACGGTTATTCGTGGTATTTTTATTTTATCATTTTAAGAGCATATTGTAAAGATTTAGAACGAAATAGAGTGATTTAGATGAAAAAGAAATGTTTTAAGTGCTTTGTACTTCTCTTGCTGATCTATAAGGTATTTAGTCTTGTACATACCCCACAAAAGATAATTTCCAATAATAATCAGAAAGATATGCAGATAGTTCATTCGTATACGGTATATCAGGACCATTCTGTCCAGAAGTATACACATATAGACGGTGGCGGTGGAAAAGTTTGTAATCTCGCATTTTTCTTCTGTGAAAGCATAATTTTCTTTGAGATTGCAAAGTTCGTGTATGAAATAACGAAAGTTCGCATATATCATTGGCAGTTGCCAAGAGTCGGAATAGGTGGTATAATAGCAAAAAAAACGAACTAATGTTCGGTTCTATTTCCCACAGCCGAACATATACTGTAGTGTAGGCGGTAGTTGCGACAGGGAGGGTTATTTATGGATTATAAGAAAGAGATTATTGAAATGATAGAAAAAGCAGACCATGACCAATTGTATACAATATTTAGATTTATAATATCATTTCTGGGACTGAAATAAAGAAAAGGGGCAGGAGTTACATCCTGTCCCTATCTTTTTATTCCTCTTCCTTGTCCGCTAAAGCGTTCGCAAGTTTCTGAAGTGTTTCCCATTCTGATTCATTTAGATTAGCAAGTATTTCTACCAATCGCACCTTGAAGCTGTCTGCTTCGCCATTCAAGACAGAACCAACGAAATCCGCAATCTCAGATTTTCTCTTATTCTGGATGAACATATCACCTGTTCCCTTAGTCAGCCATTCGTAGTTGACTTTGAATTCCCTACAGATATCCTTGACAGTTCGATCTGATGGAACTCTTTCTCCTTTTTCTATCATCCAAACAAAGTTCTTAGATACCCCGATTTTCTCGGCAAACTCATCCTGAGTCATCTTCGCAGTCTTTCTTATTTGTTGAATCCTAGTATTCACTCTTTTCACCTCCTATTCTTAACTGCAAGTATATAGTAGCACAAAAATCTAACTCTGTCAAATTTTTTGTGAGATTTACGCTTGACAAATCTATCTGTGTGAGATATTATAATAACACAAGGTAACACAAAGCCTTGAGCGTTTACCACGATCTGATAGAACTGACACTTTTATTAGATAAAAAGAAACTGCTCAGAGCGCTATTCTGAACAGTCCTTTTCCAAATTTGTTTACCCTATGTACTTTGCAGGCCGAAGCCACATCCGATAGCGCCAAATGCTTCTTGAAGCACCTTGTCACTTTCGCAGTCTTGGTTCTGCAACATGCCTAATCGCTGACAAAACAATCAGAGCCGTCTTTGACCTGTTTTGACTGTCGAGGTATCAGTACGGACGGATTAAGAGCAAAGGGAACAGGCAAATTCAAAAGTTGGGTCATGATAACCACTCCTTTCCTTTGCCAATAGGCATTGACTAGGATAACACAAATAAGTGGTAAACGCAACTAAAAATAAGTAGGAGGTGATTTTTTGGAACGTCTTTACACTTGCGAAGAAATCGCTCAGAGATATAGTGTGAAAGTTCCTACCGTGTGGAGATGGATACGGAATAAACAGCTTCCGGCAATCAATCTGAACGGCTCTGGTTACAGAGTGCTAGAAAGTGACTTAGTTGCTTTTGAAGAATCAAAACGTGTAAGAAAGGAGTGAATACATTGTCTGAGAAAGAAAAAAAGATTCTCGAATCAATAACCAAGGCAGTTCCCAATATGTCAGAGTTTGACAAGGGATATTTTCTTGGGGTCGGAGAAACAATCGCAAAATACAAGAATCCTGATAAAGCAGATAGGTTCCTTGAACCGAAGATTCCAGAAAGTAAACAGACAGATTAAAACCATCTACAAAGTTCTTAACTAGAAAGGAAGTGAAAACAGTTGAGCAGATCAGCAAGGAGAAAATTCCGGTCCCTGGAAAGAAGAATTGCCAGCCTTGAATCGCAACTTCAAGACCAGCAACAAATTATTTCTTCTCAGTGTCCGAAAGTCCGCCCTGAATCACTTTTAGAACGGGCGGTTCGTGATGCTCAGTCAGGTGTTCATATTCCAGCATTCCGAATGAATCTAGGTAATCGAACATTATTTGAACAGAAGACTGAATAGATGTATTTACGGCATTTCTGATGATTTGGAATTGTTCTTTTGATATGCAAGGTTCGTCTTCCGGCAGACCTTGTAACAGGCTCTGAGCAATATTAGCGGAATTTTCCGACAGGATTCTTTCAACATCAGAGTTAATGACCGACATAAATTCATCATAAGTCATTTTTTTAATACCTCCTTTCCAAAGGAGAGTATAACACAAAATCAAAAAACGAAACAAAGAAAGTGATTTGCGGATGACTTTGGGTTACGCAATCGCATTGAGGGATAAAGAATAAAGGAGGTGAAGAAAAATGTTAGACTGCATCATTAGTGAAAATATTCTCGGTCAGGTTTCAGTTCAACTCGAAATGACGAGCCACGACTGGTCGAAATTAAAAACCTCTGGTGTGTGGAGTCAGATGGAGAAGATTCTAATGGAATCTGAAACACAAAGTAGCCGCTGCTTCCACCATATCCAGACAAACAAACCGGAAGAGACATGTTGTACAAGCTGTCGGAAGAAACGGTTTTTCCACCGATTTTCCGGTCTGAAGAAGCAACGATAGTTGGCAACTTATTGCATGGATATGTAATTCCGTTAATAACAATGGAGACATCTGTAATTGATATTACGGAATTTGAGAGATTGTCAAACTGGATATAAGCCAAAGCCAGTTGTTTTTCTGGGCTATATCCAAAATAAGGCAAGCTTAAATGAAGATTACGCCGTGATTGAAATAATTGCCAAGCAGTTCCAGCAGACCCTATTAACCCAAGGATAAAAGAAACATTTTCAAACGTAATGATTCCTTTAGCCGATTTTAAAATTGAAATAATTTGATTTATTTTAATCACCTCCCATCTACTGGGAGTATATCACAAGAAAGGAGACTTATGAACGAATTACAGATTTTTAATTCAGGGGAGTTCGGAGAAATTCGAACAATAGAAATTGACGGTAAACCGTACTTTGTTGGCACTGATGTTGCCAAAGCTCTTGGATATAACAATCCCAGAGATGCCGTATCAAGGCATTGCAAGGGAGTCGTGAAACGCGACACCCCTACATCTAGTGGCATTCAGTCAATGTCATACATAAATGAGGGAGATTTGTACCGCTTAATTATGAAGTCGAAACTTCCATCGGCAGAGAAATTCGAATCATGGGTTATGGATGAAGTTCTTCCGACAATCAGAAAGACAGGCTCATACCAGAAGCCACTGACGACAGTTGAACAGATACAGGTTATTGCGACAGGGTTCTTAGATCACGAAGAACGGCTTAACAGACTTGAAAACACCATGACTATTGACTACGCGCAGCAGGAATCTATTAGAGACTTAGTATCAAGTGTCGTAATTGCTCACCTTGGTGGGAAAGAGTCAAATGCTTACAGGGAAATTGGTAAGAAAGTATTTGCTGAATGCAACAGGGATATAAAGACTTACTTCGCAGTAAATGCCCGTAATAACATCCCTAAGCTGAGATTTGAAGAATCTATGGAATATGTCAGAAATTGGCATCCATGCACTAATACAGTAACGATGATACGTGACTGTAATGCTCAAATGAGTATCAGTTAGAAAAGAGGTTTATATGAGTGCAGTTGATAATTACATAGAGCAGAATGCACAGGTTCATCAGTTTGCCGCAGAAGTGGCAAGAATCATATCTGGTATCCCACAGATGCCAGAGTTCTCAAACGAGCGCCTGACAGTATCAGATGTAAGTAAAATGACAGGCATTCCTATACCATCTGTCAGAGCAGGAATCATCTATGGATGGTTGCCTATCGGTACGGCGTATCGTGGGAATAAAGTGATTCACGACAGAAAAGGTTCTGGAAGAATAGAATTTGTTATCTCTCCAAGAAAGCTCTGGGAAGAAACAGGATATATCTGGAGAGGAAAAGAAGCATTAAAGTGATAGTGCCCCGGTGGTGAAAGCACCACCAACCGGAGCGTTGCACTTACTAATCTACGCTTAGTAGGTACAGGTTAATTATAACTTCGTATCTGCTAATTGTAAATACCAAAAAAGGAGAAATTAGCACGATATGAGCAGAAATAGCACAAATAAATGTGAAAATGTTCCGACATGGGACGAACTTGAGTTCATTCTTGCGACAGAAATTGTCGAAGAAAGTAGAAAAAAAGCAAGAAAATGGTTCACTGCATGGATTGTGACCGCAGCCGCACTGGTGGCAAGCAATCTGGCGTGGATTATGGGAGAAATGAAATGAAAGAATATATGCTGATTGCTGTTTGCATGCTTGCCGGGAAATATGTGGACATACCTATTTGGCTGAACATCTTTTTTGGCATCTCGGCAGCATGGGCGGTTCGCCAGATGAAAGCAGACTGGCAGTAGGAAATAAGGAGGATAAAGAAATGTTCGAGAAAGAAATTGACGAAATTTATGAACTCTGTAAAAGAGTTGCTAATGAAGTTCCGACAGCAAGTGCCACATTCAACTATTCAATTTATGGTATGAGCGTATTTGGACTCAAAAGGAAGGAAGATGTTTGCCTTCCCAAAGACAAATTTAAATGGGATTTGTACCAAAACGTATCTTTTAATCCATTTTACGAGAAAGAAAGCCGTGAAAAGCTTAATAAAATCAAAGCATTCTTACTGGAACTTCTGATAGATGGGAAGTGTCCGAATGAGTAAACAAGTAGCAATTATGAAGCTTCTTCCCAGTCTGGAGATAGCAGGATGTATTAACGAATTGCTCAGAGAGCTTCAGTCCAGAGGCGATTACATTCTGGATTATGAGAACTGCGATATGTCTCTTGACCATGTGGAATACCACAAAGCCGAAGATATCGACGGAGAGAAGTTCGGAGATGCATCAGATAACCTGTATTGCTTTTTCAAGGCGGTGTAAGTATGAAAGAGCGCATTCAGGAAGTATTGAGATTAATCGACATACAACTTGCTACAGTGCCGGATAATCCAATTGAAGAGCAGTATAAGGCAAGAACATTGGCGAGCTATGTACAGGCTTTAAATGGGCTTTTAGCGGCTCAGAAAGCAACTAAGGAGGGTAACAATGGAAAAGTTTGAAATCTGTATTCCGGCTAAAAAGAAGAAAACAATCAGTGAAAAGGAGAATCCGGTTGTGAAGATTACTCCAGAAGCATACAACACACTGGTTGAAATCTATAACGAATCAACTATATCTATGAAAGACATTGCAAGTTTACTGATTGTAGAAGCCAGTAAGTGCGTGGTCTATGACAAGGGGGATTGAAATTGAATATCTATGAAAAATTAGGAGTTATTCAGTCAAAGCTGAAAGCTCCAAAAGGGCAGTATAACTCATTTGGGAAATATAAATACAGAAGTTGTGAGGACATTCTTGAAGCAGTAAAGCCGCTTCTGGTAGAAACAAAGACAGTGTTATGTATCACTGATCAGATGGAAGTGGTCGGGGACAGAATCTATGTAAGAGCAGAAACGCATTTAAAAGATGCAGAGGATTCTTCTTCTGAAATCGTAACAGTTGCTTATGCAAGGGAAGAAGAGTCAAAAAAAGGCATGGATTCTTCCCAGGTTACAGGCACAGCGTCATCTTACGCAAGAAAGTATGCACTGAATGGTTTGTTCTGCATTGATGACAACAAAGACAGTGATTCTACTAATACAGGCAGCAGCGGAAAAACAGCAGCTAAAAAGTCAGAATCAAAAGAACCTGTTGAGATGATTACTTCAGAAAATGTAATGAGCATCCAGAACATCATTGACAAATATCCGAATTCTAACTTGTTTGAACAGATTAAAACTCGTTTCAAGGTAGACGATGTGAAAGGACTCACAAAAGAAAAAGGGCAAAAATGTCTCAAAATGTTGATTGAGTACGATAAACAGCATAGTGGAAAGGAATAAAAAATGAACAAAGTTATTCTTACAGGACGATTTACAAGAGATCCAGAAGTCAGATATACAAATGATGGAACATCAATCGCAAGATTTTCCATTGCAGTCAATAGAAGATTTGTAAAAGAGGGTTCTGATCAGAAAGCGGACTTCCTTAATTGTGTTGCGTTCGGAAGGTCTGCGGAATTTATCGAAAAATATTTCACAAAAGGAATGAAAGCAGATTTATCTGGAAGAATCCAGACAGGATCCTATACGAATAAAGACGGCGTGAAGGTATATACAACAGATATTGTTGTCGAGGAAATCGAATTCGGCGAAAGCAAAGGTTCGTCACAGGCACAGACAGCATCACCTACACCGAATCCAGAAGCCGACCCGGACGGCTTTATGAGCATTCCTGATGGTATCGACGAGGAGATGCCGTTTGCATGATACAAATTGACAGTAGAGAACATCAAAAAGTTATTGATGGCATTAAGAAAGCATTTGATGTAGCAGGAGAAAAATGGTTTGTGTCAAAGCTTTATGTCGGGGATTATATGAATTATGACAACCCTCGACTGGTTGTTGACCGGAAGCAAAATCTCTCTGAATTATGTGGCAATGTATGCCAGCAGCATGAAAGATTCCGTGCTGAAATTATCCGGGCAAATGAAGCAGGAATAAAACTTGTCTTCTTATGCGAACACGGGAAAGGAATCGAAAAGCTGGATGACGTTCTCTGGTGGGAGAATCCCAGGGCGAAGAAGCGGGTTAAGAAAAATGGTGTTTGGATCGAACAAGAACAGAAAGTTATGCACGGCGATACGCTGTACAAAATTCTATGCACAATGCAGAGAAAATATGGCGTTGAGTTCCTATTTTGTGACAAGAAAAATACTGGAAAACGAATAATGGAGATTCTGTCGGATGGACAAAGAAACAATTAAGCAACAGAACAGTATGAGAGATATTCTTGCCAGATACGGAATGATTCCGAACAGAGCTGGCTTTATCAGTTGCCCATTTCACCCCGATGACCGTACTGCTTCATTGAAAATTTACAAAGACAGCTACTATTGCTTCGGATGTGGCGCGTCAGGAGATATTTTTACTTTCGTTCAGAATATGGATAATTGCGATTTTAAGACAGCCTTTCAGATTCTTGGTGGAACATACCATAAACCTGATTTTTCGTCCAGAATGGCAATATATCACGCTCAGAAGCAAAAAGAAATGAGAGAGAAAGCAGAACGGAAGAAAAATGAAGAATTGCAGGAATGTTTGTCCGATATTGATTTCTACAGGTCTATTCTTGGCAGAGCAAAGCCATTATCAGATGGATGGTGCGAAGCATGGAACAAATTACAGCTTGCATTATATAAGCATGGATTCATAACAGGATTGGAAGAAGGTGATTAAAGAAAATGGAACAGATTAATAAACTCACATCGGAATCAATTCTGGAAGAAGAAGTGTTTAATGAGATATTCAAGCAAGAAGATGAAATTTACAAGGCACGTTTGACATTGACGCTTCTAGACAGGGCAAAAGCACTTGGAGTTAAAAAGAAATTTGAAGATTTACTAAAAGCTTACACCAAGGTTCAGAAACAGATAATCGAGCAAGAGAAAAGCAATAGGACGTTGTCTATGCTGGACCAGTGGACTAATTTCTCCGATTGTGAATATGACAGAATGAAATGTCTTAACTGGATAGCAGATGATGACGGAATCAGAATATCAAACACAAATCCAGGATCACCGGATATTATAGCTTGTTATCATCCTATTCTTCCAATCGAACGAATGAAGAATCTGGAGACCGGGGAAGAACAGATAAAGCTAATCTATAAGAGAAATAATAAATGGTCCGAGGTTATTGTACCAAAAACCATGGTTGCATCAGCCAGTAAAATTGTTGGTTTGTCCGCGCTTGGTATTTCAGTGACTTCTGAGAATGCGAAGTTCCTCGTACGGTATCTGTCAGACGTTGAGAATGCAAATGACGATTATATCAATATTCAATATTCATCAAGTAAAATCGGGTGGATCAGGGATTATTTTCTTCCCTATGACAAGGATATTGTGTTCGATGGAGACATGAGGTTCCGACAACTGTATGAAAGTATCAGCGTAGGTGGCAGCAGAGCAGAGTGGTATGAACATGTAAAGAGGGTTCGTGCCAGCGGAAGAATTGAGCCAAAGATTATGCTTGCTGCGAGCTTTGCAAGTATTCTAATTAAACTGGTCGGCGCTCTTCCGTTCTTTGTAGACCTCTGGGGAGAAACTGAGGGTGGTAAGACTGTGACGCTTATGTTAGGAGCTTCCGTCTGGGCGAATCCAGGTGAATCTAGGTATATAGGAGACTTTAAAACAACCGATGTAGCCCTGGAAGCAAAATCCGATATGCTCAATAATCTTCCGCTAATTCTGGATGATACTTCCAAGGTATCTGCCAAGATCAGGGATAACTTCGAGGGCATAGTGTACGACCTGTGTTCCGGCAAAGGAAAGAGTCGTTCTAACAAGGAGTTGGGTGTCAACCGAGAGAATCGCTGGCAGAACTGCATTCTGACCAATGGTGAACGACCGCTTGCAGGATATGTCAGCCAGGGCGGAGCGATTAACCGAATTATTGAGGTTGAGTGCTCTGAAAAGATATTCGATGATCCGCAGCTTACCGCAGATACGCTTAAAAAGAACTACGGGTACGCAGGAATCGATTTTGTAAATGTAATTAAGGAAATGCCCATTGACGATATAAAAGCCATGCAGAAGCATTTTCAGAGCCTTATACAGGATGATGATAAAATGCAGAAGCAGAGTATATCAATGAGTATTATCTTGACAGCAGATAAAATCGCAACAGATCAGCTGTTCCATGATGGCCAGTACATTGACATTGAGACGGCTAAGAATCTTCTGACAGAGAAAGAAATGGTATCTGAAAATGAGCGCGCTTACTGGTTCGTGCTTGATAAGATTGCCATGAACGGAATTAAATTCGATGATAACCCAGATATAAAAACAGAAAGGTGGGGAATTATTGACAATGACCCGGTAGAGAAAACGTCGACTGCAATAATCTATAGTGTAGCGTTTGATGATCTGTGCAAAATTGGAAGATTCTCTCGGAAAGCATTTTTATCATGGGCTGTTAAGAAGGGACTTGTGGAAACCGACAGTAGAGGTTATCCGACCAAGGCGAAGAAACTGGACGGAATTGTTACAAAATGTGTGTTCTTGAAAATTGTAGATGAAATTCCGAAAGGATTCGTGAATTGTAGTGATGATTTTGAAATTACGGACGATATTGTGTTTGATTAACAAACAATTCGTTCAAAAGGTAACCGGGTAACCTAGGTAACCTTTGATTCTGTATATATATATTTGAGTATTTATATGCACATATTGAGTATAAAAGTTTCCCTATATG